>Ga0156289_1074_pt3 | contig 35509 bp, 30 predicted proteins | sample RifCSPlowO2_12_FD_116157 | JGI IMG/M metagenome (GOLD analysis project Ga0156289, IMG submission 116157) | Omnitrophica bacterium RIFCSPLOWO2_12_FULL_50_11
CTTGGTAGACTTTTGCGTTGAGCATGACTACGACTATGCCGATATCGAAGGATTGCCTTTTGGAACATTTTGCTACGCCCTTTCGTATGCTGCAATGGTTCGCGCCTGTCAAGTGAAGGCTGAGGTTGATACGGAAAACTGGTGTGGATACTTTACGGAAACCGGCTTATTCAACATGGGTACTTTACATGTGACTGACCCCGCGGTGCGAAGACCCGATTTGCGACTGACGGTAGATACGCCTGAGGATTTTGAAGTTGTAAGCATGATTTTTGACGCTTTATATGAGAAAGGAAAGGTATTCAGTTTGAAGGAAATCGTTGAGCTTTGCGACAAGAAGCCTGAAATAGTGAACGTGAATGCCCATGTGAAGCAAGCGCCAATGAAACCGATTCGGTTGAAGCCAAGTAGGTCGTTCGATATTCAGCGAGATCAAAGGCCGCCGAAAGTCATCTTCGAGCTTGGACTCAATCATTTAGGAGATGTGAAAAAAGCGTATCGCATGTTAGACGAGCTTTCAGCCGCAGGCGCTAAGTTTGTGACCTTACAAGCGATTTTCAATCACTCTCGATTTCGAGCGAATTCATTTCTTGCAAAGCAGATCGAAAAATATTGTCTGAATTATGAAGAAACGCTTTCCGTGATTCACCGTGGAATTGATGCTGGTCTACACGTGGGAATAGTCGCCGTAGATCCCGAAGATGTTTCACGCCTTTCTCAGGCTGTGGCGATCAGCTTTTTCAAGGTGCTCAGCGCTGATATCACATTTGAGCCGCTGATACGCAAAATTGCGTCGACGGCGCGCCCAATCTATCTTTCAACAGGGGCTTCGACACTCGAGGAGATCGAGAACGCAATTCAATGCGTGCGCGCAGTATCTCCCTGTGTGGATATCCGCCTCATTCATACCGTGCTGCATCATCCCACTCCATCCCATAGGCTCAATCTTCTCAATATCCCTGCTCTTGCTGAGTCACTTGGAGTTGCTGTCGCATATGGTCAGCACTCGGAAGATCTACAGGCCATTTATAGCGCCGTTGCTTTGGGCACCGAGTCTGTGTTCGTGTATGTGGCGGAAACAAAAGAGCCAGAGCTTCCTGACGGTCCTCATGCTGTGCTGTGCTCTGAAGTCGGTGATTTGCTCGACAGGATCATGAGTGTCCATTCGATGCTGGGGACGAGAAACCGCATCGTGTCTCAAGAAGAACTCGAGGCTCAAGAGGCGCTTCGGTGTTCCGTGGAGGAGACGGGGCCTGTTTCCGCTCAAGGAGTAGACATCTTGTGAGAACGGCACTTGTCGGAGGTTCAAGCAAAGGGTTGGGACTGGCATGCGCTCGTGCGCTTGCAGCTGAAAACTACAGGGTGGTGCTATGCGCGCGCAATCGAGACGTTCTCGAAAACGCTGCTCGTGACATCTGCACTGCCGAAGGAACAGAAGTAATTGCGATCCGTTGCGATCTGTCAAAACGTGAGTCGCTGGCAACTTTAAAGGATGAACTGACCAAACGGAACTTGCAGGTCGACATTTTGATTAATAACGTTGGTGGCCCACCACCAGGCGTAGTCACAGAATTGTCAGAGGCAGAGTGGGAATATGGTTTAGATCTTCTTTTTCGTTCCACGGTTCGTCTTTACAATATGTTTCTTCCAGGAATGCGCGAACGCAAATGGGGCAGGATCGTGAACATTCTCTCCACCACCGCTGTGGAACCTGTGTCGACGTTGGCCGTGTCGAGCGTATTGCGCGCTGCCATAGCTTCCTATGCCAAACTCGTGGCTTGGGAGGTCGCAAGAGACGGTGTCATTGTAAATAGCGTCATGCCGGGCGGTTTTCGGACGGCACGTGCGGAGGCATTAGCGCTCGATCTCGCGCGACGCCGAAGTGTTACCGTTGAACGTATTCGAAATGAGAAGACGGCAGACATTCCAATCCAGCGATTGCTTGAGCCTGAGGAGCTGGGTCATTTGATGACGTTTCTCGTTTCGGATGAAGCCGCAGCCATTGTAGGCGCGCTCATTCCTATCGACGGCGGTGTGCTGAAATCGTTGCAGGGGTGCGTGTGAATTCTATGGGAGGCCAGATTCAGATGGGCAGGTACCGAGTGGGTGAGCACCTGCCTTGTTTTGTGATTGCAGAGGCCGGTGTCAATCATAACGGTGATTTAGATATGGCGCGGGCGCTCGTAGATGTGGCGGTTCGAGCAGAAGCCAATGCCGTTAAGTTTCAAAGTTTCAAGGCATCGAAGTTGGCTACACCCTGTGCACCTAAAGCTGAATATCAATTGAGAACCACCGATGCTGAAGAGTCTCAGTATCAGATGCTGGAACATCTCGAACTTTCCCAGATGGCTCATCGGGCGCTCGTGGATTACTCGAGGGACAAAGGTATCCTTTTCATGTCAAGTCCTTTCGACGAGGAAAGTGCTGATCTTCTTGATGATTTGGGAGTGGACGTATTCAAAATTCCATCCGGCGAGATCACGAATCTTCCGTTTCTTGCGCATGTGGCCAGAAAGAAAAAGCCGATGATCGTTTCGACAGGGATGTCTTATTTGGACGAGGTCAATGATGCAGTCAAGGCGATTCGGAATGCAGGCTGTAAAGAACTCATCTTGTTGCACTGTGTATCGAGTTATCCTACTGATCCATCGGATGCGAATCTCCGAGTCATGGAGACGATGAGCAAGACGTTTCAAGTGCCTGTGGGTTTTTCGGATCACACTCCTGGAATTGAAGTGTCGCTCGCTGCCGTGGCACTCGGCGCTTGTGTGATTGAGAAACATTTCACCCTCGACACAACGTTGCCTGGTCCAGACCAAAGGATTTCTTTGGACCCTCACGAATTACAGGCGCTTATCTCTGGAATCAGGAAGGTAGAACAAGCGTTGGGTACCGGCGCGAAGGAACCCGCGCCGTCGGAGGCAAACACGCGTCTCGTCGCACGACGCAGTATTGTAGCTGCGCGTGATATCTTGCAAGGTAGCCTGCTGTCTTCCGACATGCTGACGACCCTGCGGCCGGCTACGGGTATTGCTCCGACCATGGCGGATCAGTTGGTAGGCCGCCGTGCAAAACGGTCACTCAAATCAGGGGAGTTAATCTTCTGGAGCGACGTAGAATGAGAACGATCGGTGTCGTGACGGTATCCCGCTCTGACTATGGGGCTTTTGTGCCTGTTTTAGAGCGAATCCGTGAGGATCCGGAGCTTCATTTGCACCTGATTGCGTCGGGGATGCATCTAGCTCCGGAATTCGGATTGACGGTAGGGTTAATTGAATCTGATGGTTTTGAGGTTGGTGATCGTGTCGAAATGCTGCTATCATCCGACACGCCGGAAGGGATTAGTAAGTCGATCGGCCTAGGCGTGATTGGGTTTGCGCAAGCCTTTTCCCATCTTCGTCCGGACATACTTTTGGTACTAGGTGACCGCTTTGAAACATGCGCGGCAGCCTTAGCTGCTCTTCCTTTTAATATTCCCATCGCTCAAATTCATGCCGGGGAGGAAACCCGAGGGGCAATGGATAATGTCTTGCGGCACTGCATTACCAGATTGAGCCACACACATTTCGTTTCGAATGAACTGTATGCCCAGCGCGTGATCGAGCTCGGCGAAGAAGCCTGGCGCGTCGTTGTATCAGGCGCACCCAGTCTTGACCATTTGGACTCAATTGAGCTATTAAGTGCCTCCCGGCTCGAACGCGAATACGGGATTCAATTGGATCGGCCGCCGCTTTTAGTCACATATCATCCCGTCACTTTGGAATATGAACAGACCGAATGGCAAGTGAACGAGTTATTGTGTGCTTTAGAAGCGTCGGGGTTGCCGGTGGTCTTTACATTACCTAACGCAGATACGCGAAGCCGAAGTGTAATTCGAATGGTCAAACAATTTGCTCAAGATCATGATTTCATACAGATCGTGGATAATTTCGGTTCGAAAGGTTACTTCAGCATGATGGCGCTCGCGCTAGCGATGGTGGGTAATTCTTCCAGCGGGATTGTAGAAGCCCCTTCGTTTAAGCTTCCTGTGGTGAACATTGGCACGCGGCAGGAAGGGCGGATGAAGGCGATCAATGTGATCGACGTTGGTTACCGTCGCGATCAGATTTTGGAAGGGATCCGAAAAGCCGTTGACCCGGAATTTCGCAAGCGTTTGACGAATTTAGAAAATCCTTACCGAAGCGGCCAAGCCGCTCGGAAAATTGTGAGCCACTTGAAGGCGATGACTTTGGATGAGCGGTTGATCAAAAAGCACTTCGCGGATTTGACGCTTCGTCGTGAGCCGGTTGCATCGAAGGACGGATGCAATTCATGAGCAACCTTGTCTGTGTCATTTTGGGCGGCGGTGGACATGCACAGGTGCTCATCGACAGCATTCAAGCTCAAGATGCGGCTGTCATCTACGGTGTTCTCGATCGAGATAGTTCTCTATGGGGGAAGGAGGTATTGGGCGTACCTATTGTTGGAGACGATCTCTTACTACCAGAAGTCGTGAGCCGCGGTGTGAACTGCTTTGCAGTAGGAATGGGTTCAACGGGCGACAATCACGCACGAAAGCGTTTGTTCGATCTCGGCGTGGCTTATCATCTGGCTCCTTTAACTGTCATTCATCCTCGTGCGGTTTGTTCAAAATGGGCTCGTGTGGGTGCGGGTTCGCAGCTTATGCCCGGCAGTATTGTTAACGCCGGAGCAACCGTGGGAATGAATGTGATCGTGAACACAGGTGCAATTGTGGAGCACGATTGCGTGCTCAGAGACCACGTGCACGTGGCGACCGGTGCACGGTTAGCCAGCACCGTGGAGGTTGGTCCCGGTGCTCATGTGGGCGCCGGTGCTGTCGTCAAGCAGTGTATTGTGATTGGTGAGGGCGCCGTTGTCGGCGCAGGCGCTGTCGTGGTTGAAGATGTTTCCGCTTTTACGGTGGTTGCAGGGGTGCCGGCGCGTCGGCTGCGTGAAGTCGAAACGCAATCACTTTTCTCGTGTGGAAATTCAGAAGGGTCGCGAAGTTGAATATTCGCATCATCCCGCGTCTGGATATCAAGGGACCAAATTTGGTGAAGGGGATTCACTTGGAAGGTTTACGCGTTTTGGGCAAACCTGAATGTTTTGCCCGCTATTATTACGAAAACGGGGCTGACGAACTTTTTTATATGGACGCGGTGGCAAGTTTGTACGGGCGAAATAGCTTGTTGGAAATTATTAAGAGAACCTCACAGGAGGTTTTTATTCCTCTCACGGTTGGCGGTGGTCTGAGAAGTGTGGACGACATTCGAACTGTCTTGCGCGCCGGAGCAGATAAGGTATCGATTAATACGCGAGCGATCCAGCGGCCCGAATTAATCCGTGAAGCTTCCAAAGCCTTTGGTTCATCGACGATCGTAGTATCGATTGAGGCGATCCGAAAACCGGACGGCACTTATGAGGCTTACACGGATTACGGCCGCCAAAGAACGGGTGTCGATGTGTTTGAATGGGTATTACGGGCAACGGAACTGGGAGCGGGAGAACTCGTAGTGACAAGCATTGATCGAGAAGGCACGGGGAAAGGATACGACGTGGAATTAACGCGGAGGATTGCCCAAGCGGTGCCTATCCCCGTCATTGCTCATGGTGGCGCAGGAGAACCTCGTCATCTTTATGAGGTCATCGTGGAAGGGAAAGCAGATGCTGTGAGCTTCGCATCGATCGTGCATTACCATTACATTAAGCACTCTAGCTATGACCACAAGGATTTTTTAGAAGAGGGCAATATTGAATTTTTGCGGCGGAGAACAGGATTTTCCAGGATTCACGATGCCTCGCTGCCGCAGATCAAGACGTATTTGGTTCAGCACGGCGTATTGTGTCGGAACGAAGCAACAGAGGCTGTACATGCGTGATCGAGAAGGCATCCACATCGCAATCGTGGACTATGGCTTGGGCAATCTCTTCAGCGTTAAGAATGCTTGCGAATTTTCTGGCATGGAGGCCACGATCACTTCGTCACGACACGAGATGCTAGAGGCAGATGCCATTCTTTTGCCCGGTGTAGGTGCTTTTGGCGATGCGATGGAGTCACTGGTGAAGTTGGATTTAATCGGTCCTCTCCGGGACGTTTTTCGATCCAATAAACCGTTGATTGGAATCTGCCTTGGTATGCAGCTCGTGATGAGTGAAAGTTTCGAGTTTGGAAAACATCAAGGCTTGGGCTTTATCGAAGGGCCGGTTGTGCGATTTGACAATCAGGGGACTTCGTCTGGTCGGCTCAAAGTTCCTCAGGTGGGGTGGAATCGTATTCTTAAAGCGAAAAATGGTCCTTCATGGTCGGGAACGCTTTTAGACGGATTACGGGACGGTGCCTATGTGTACTTTGTCCATTCTTTCTATGTCAAACCTTTGAATCCAGGTGTGATTTTATCCGTTTCAGAGTACGGGGGGATTGAGTTTTGTTCGAGTCTGAGATATCAAAATATTTATGCGTTTCAATTCCATCCTGAGCGAAGCGGCCCTCAAGGATTGAAGATTTATCAGAATCTGGGCCCTTTCATTAAAGGGCAGAAGGGCTTGACCCAGCATGCAAACGCTTGAAAAAAACGACACGTTTCTCAAAAGATCAGAGCAGAAATGAATCCTAAATTGTGCGTCACGCCTCGGGACACGATCCGTCAGGCAATTGCATACATGAATGAAAACGTGAAAGGTATTGTCTTAGTCGTGGCGCCTGACGGGCAACTTCTCGGAACGGTTACGGATGGGGACTTACGACGCGCATTTTTGAATGGTAGAAATTTGGAGACATTGGTGAGCGAGCTACTCGCCGATAAGCAGAAGTCTCCGCATCCGACGCCGGTGACAGCAAAGTGCAGAAGTGAACACTCCATTTTATTACAAATGATGCGGCACCATTGTGTTAACCACTTACCATTGCTGGACGATGACGGGCGTGTCGTGGACCTCGTGACGCTAAAAGATCTGATCCCCGGCCGCGCGACGCCACTAAAAGCTGTGATCATGGCAGGGGGATACGGCATGGGTTTGCGTCCTTTGACGGAGACTGTGCCTAAGCCCCTGTTGCTGGTAGGCGATCGTCCATTAATGGAACGGATTATCCAACAGTTGCACGAAACGGGGGTTCGACACGTGAGCATTACCACATACTATCTTGCCGAAAAGATCATGGAGTATTTTGGAGACGGGCGAGATTTTGGTGTCGAGCTCAGCTACCTCAATGAAGATAGCCCATTGGGTACCGCGGGTGGATTGGGTCTCATGCCGGATTTTAAGGGACCTTTGTTGGTTGTGAATGGTGACATTCTCACGGAAGTGAATTTCCGTGCAATGCTGGCGTATCACGAGGAGCATCAGGCGGTTCTCACCGTGGCGGTACATAAGTACGACATTGAGGTACCTTATGGGGTGGTCGAATCAGATGGACCCTTCGTTCGCAGTTTGGTCGAAAAACCGTCCAAAAGTTTCTTCGTGAACGCAGGAATCTATTTTTTGGAGCCAGCAGCACGTCGTTACATTCCTGTCGGGCAGCGGTTTGAAATGACCGACTTGATTCAGCGGTTGCTTCTCGAGGGGCAACCTGTCGTTAATTTTCCGATCCTTGAATCCTGGCTGGATATCGGACGTCAGGCAGCTTACGGCCGCGCACAGGAAATCGTCGGCAAAGGAGAAGTTCAAACTTGAACTGGAATGGGAAACAGGTGCTCGTAACGGGTGCCGGCGGTTTTATCGGTAGCCATCTCGTAGAGCGGTTGGTCGCTGCGGGGGCTTCTGTTCGAGCGTTCGTCCACTACAATGCGCTCGGTCGAGCAGGCTGGCTGGATCTGTCGCCCGTACGTGGGGACATTGAAATTGTTTCGGGTGATGTATGCGATTGGGATAGTGTGCGTAAGGCGATGCATGGCGTGGAGATTGTTTTCCACCTTGCCGCACTGATTGCCATACCTTATTCTTATGAGGTTCCATCAGCCTATGTGCGCACGAATATTCACGGCACACTTCACGTTCTACAGGCGGCACATGAATTAGGTGTCGAACGGCTGATCCATACTTCTACAAGCGAGGTCTACGGCACTGCACGCTACGTGCCTATGGACGAAAATCACCCTTTGCAGGGGCAGTCTCCCTATTCTGCAAGTAAAATTGGCGCTGATAAATTGGCGGAAGCATTTTACTATTCGTACCGCATTCCGGTTGTGATCGTGCGGCCCTTTAACACTTTTGGCCCACGTCAGTCCCTTCGCGCAATCGTTCCGACCATCATCGCTCAGTGTTTGACCAACGGCGCCGTGCGATTAGGGAACCTCTACCCCACTCGGGACCTGAATTATGTGGACGACATCGCCCGCGGATTTCTCAAGGCAGCGGAGTCACCTGAAGCAATTGGAAAAACGATCAATCTAGGTTCCGGGAAGGAAGTCAAGATCAGCGAATTGGTCCAATTGATCGCTGGATTTGTTGGTAGAAACATTAGGATCGAATCGGATGTTCAACGCGTACGTCCTAAAGAAAGTGAAGTCGAACGCTTACAAGCTGATAACACATTAGCTCGACAGATCTTAGGTTGGCAACCGTCCTCTGACTCGCTCGAAAAGGGGTTGCATCTCACGATTGATTGGATAAAAAGTCATCTTGAAGAATATCGGCTCCATGCTTACACGATCTGAGCTGAGTAAACAAGTCGAGGAACACGTGATTCCTCTTTGTGTGCCTGAGATTCGGGGTAACGAATGGACGTACGTGAAAGAATGTTTGGACACGAACTGGGTTTCCTCCGTTGGTCCTTTTGTTGACCGTTTCGAGCGGATGGTTGGAAACTATGTGGGGACGAAATACGCTGTTGCTACGATGAATGGCACCGCCGCACTGCATGTTGCGTTATTGGTCGCCGGCGTGCAACCTGACGATGAAGTGCTTGTATCCACATTATCGTTTATCGCTCCTGCCAATGCGATCCGCTACGTCGGCGCGTGGCCAGTTTTCGTTGATGCAGAGCCCGACTACTGGCAAATGGATCCTGAGAAAGTGAAGGAGTTCCTGGCAGAAGGCTGTCGGTGGCGGAATGGAGCGCTTTACAATCAACATACAGGACGGCGAATCAAGGCGATCTTGCCCGTGCACATTTTAGGTCATCCGTGTGACTTGGATCCGATCCTCGCGTGTGCGCGCAAATACAACTTGGTTGTCATCGAGGATGTTGCAGAGAGTCTAGGTGCCCGATACAAAGGGCGTAAGGTAGGTCAACTGGGCGATATCAGTTGCTTGAGTTTTAACGGAAATAAAATCGTGACTGCCGGAGGTGGCGGGATGGTTCTAACGGGGAATGAAGCGTGGGCTCGGCGGGCAAAGTATTTAACCGTTCAAGCTGAGGATGATGCGCTGTCGCGTATTCATCAGGAGATTGGTTACAACTATCGGTTGACGAACCTTCAAGCCGCAATTGGATGTGCTCAATTAGAACGGCTTGATGAATACATTGTGGCGAAGCGACAGATTGCTACTGCTTATCGGCGGGCGTTTGAACGCATTTCTAACATGATTGTACCACAAGAAGCACCGTGGGCATTTAGCATTTATTGGCTGTACACGGTTCTTATGGATGGCATAGAAGGCGAAGACCATAGCCGTAGAATTGCGAAATGTTTGTTAAGCTCTGGCATTCAAGCACGGTTGCTTTGGCAGCCGCTTCACTTGTCTCCTGCCCATCGCGGTGCATATGCATGCTCCTGTGATGTCGCCGAACGAATTTTTAACTCGGCACTCAGTTTGCCTAGCTCAGTAGGTCTGAGTGCAACAGATCAAGATCGTGTGATTCAACGTCTCCGAGAGATCGCTGAGAACGAATGGAAGGTCGTTTAATTGTGGCTGACGGTCCATTAACGATTTTGACCGATTTGTATTCGGATCCGGTTGCTGAAGAGCTTAAGGAACGTTGGCCGCGGCATCAACTAAATATTCGCTATCTAAGGAAACAAGAAGGAAAATGGTCCTCATCTGCTCATGATCCGTTGATGCAAGCGACCCTTTTAGATCCCGATGTTTCAGAAGTGCTCGTCGATGGTGGAATTAAATTTCGTTACGCCTTTTTGCAGCAGGGCTGGAAGCTCACGACGCATTTTTCTCGTGACGTGATCGGGAAAAGTTTTTGGATCCGCTTCATCGGTCGGGCCTCAAGCAGTCGGAGCGCTCAGGTATTTTATCTTCGGGAGTTTTACAAAAGGGTGAGTCCATGGATTTTTCTCTGTTTGTATGCGCGTCACTTGTCCACAGAAGCGTCTTGCAATGAAAAATCGACAATCGTTTTTCTCGCGCTTAACCCCTTTGACGACTGGATCGTGGATTGCCTTCGAGATGTTTACGCTTCGATCGTCGTCGGCCGTAGAAGCTCTGATGCAAAAGCGTTCCGAATAGCCAGTGTTGATCTCATCAAACGCTTTCAACGACGATGGAAGCGTTTACGATCAAAACATCTGAAAGCTGTTAAGGAGGAAACGGTATCTGCCAACGATCGGCCTGTCGCTGTTGAAGTTTGTTGGGGACTCCACGATCCAGAGGAAGCGCATTCCGACCTGTTCTGGTTGCCGCGATCAGGGATTACTGATGATCAAGTGATGGTTTATTTCGACCGCTCAGATCGTCCCCCTTCTGAAAAAGCGCTGGAGACCATCCGGAAGCGTGGCTGGCAGCCGTTTGTCTTGAGTCGTCAGCTTGAATCGAGGACGGATGCAGTCCGGATGAGCTTGTACGCATTGAAGGTGGTAGGATGGAGAATGCTCCTCATGGTTTTAGCGTATCCCCTTTGGGTACTGGAGCATCCCCTCAGACGCCGTACCTTCCGGTGGTGTTGGACGCGTACTTTGGCTTCATTGGTTCGGGTAACTTTTTGGCACCACATTTTCACAGGTTATCGTGTTCGGGTTCACAGCAACCACAGTGACCAAGCCTGTCTTCACCATGCAGTCCAAACGATTGCGCTGGAGTGGGGGGGAGGTATCAATCTTCACACGACTTTTTCCTTTGACTACGGTCCGAGCAAGATGAAAGGGGCGTATGCAACTCCTTTTGACGTCTTTTTTGCATGGGGTGCCTATATCGCTGGTATTGTTTCCACATGCGATTTGGCAGGGATCACAACCTTGATTACGTGTGGCTTTCCTTTTGACTACCTGTTTAAAGGCGCCGGGCGTCGGGCAGGCGGTGTCCGCCGTGAACTCGAAGCACGAGGTGCGCGGAGGATCATTAGTTTTTTCGATACCGCATTTAACAAAATGACGCAGTCGCCGCAAGGAGAAGCTCAGCATATTTACCAAGCCCTATTGACAGAGGTGACTAAAAATCGTGAGTTCGGTTTGGTACTAAAACCTAAGAATATTTGGGAAGAAGCCAAAGCAGCCATCCCTGAGGAGTTGCTTCAGCAAGCTTTAGCAACCGGGCGGTGTAAGTTACTCATCCGCCACTCCTACAGTGAGCCTCCCATTAGTCCTGCTGATGCTGCCCTTGCTTCGGATCTCGCAGTGGGTTGCCCCATCAGTTCTGCAGTGATTGAAGCCGTGTTGGCAGGAGTACCTGGGGTTCATATGGACCTCGCTAAGGAACCCGGCCACTGGTTCTACGAAGTGGATTCCGAGAAGTTTGTCTTTAATGACCTCGATCAAGCCATGGAGACCATCCGACGCTGGATCCGCAATCCAGCCGATGAACCCAAACTAGGTGACCATTCTCAGGTCTTGGATGGAATCGACCCCTTCCGAGACGGCAAAGCGGCCCAGCGCATTGGCCAATATATGGCTTGGCTCCTTGAAGGATTCAAGGAGGGCTTAAGCCGGGATGGTGTGGTCCGACAAGCGACCCACCGATATGCAGAAGAGTATGGTGCTCAACATGTGCGCCTCGCACCGAGGTTGTGTGCAAAAGGAATCCATCGACACAGGTATTCACCCCGCCCCACGGTGGGGCGGAGCAAAGCTGTGGAGCGGGGTGAATTTGGAGAATTGACTCAGAGGGTAGGCCATGCAAGTTCTCGGCAAAGTCCGCAGTTCAATTGACAGACAGTTAGAGCGGCAACCCAAAGAAGTTATTTTTTGTAAGAAGTGTGTTGTCTCCAACCAACGGCCGCGTATTCAATTTGACGGGAATGGAGTGTGCAGCGCTTGCCAATATGCCTACCAAAAGGAATATGTCATCGATTGGAAGGAGCGGGAGCGCGAATTGAGGGATTTGTGCGACAGATACCGGCGTCTGGACGGTCGTTACGACGTCGTCGTTCCTGCGAGTGGTGGCAAAGACAGTGGTACAGTGGCACACAAGCTGAAGCACCAGTATGGCATGCATCCACTCACAGTGACATGGGCTCCCTTTATTTATACACAGATCGGATGGCGGAATTACCAGAATTTTGTGAAATCGGGTTTCACAAACATCATGGGTGTGGCAAACGGTCATTTACATCGCAAATTAGCTCGGGTGGCATTTGAAGCGGTAGGTGACGTTTTCGTGCCGTTTATTTACGGGCAGACCTCGTATCCTTTTCACATTGCGCTTCAGTTTGACATCAAGCTCGTCTTTTTTGGAGAGAACTCCGAGGGTGAGTATGGCGGCGATCCTGGTACCTTGGGTCTCGTGGGAATGCCGGTCGAAAAGTGGGCCGATCAATATTACAAGGGTACGACTGTGGAGGATCTCATTGAATGGGGTCTCGAAACAGGCTTGCTGAGCAAAAGCGATTATGATGAGTCCGACTTGACGTTTTACAAGCCGCCGTCCGCGGAAGTTCTACGGGAGCGGGATATTCAGTGGCATTTTTTCGGATACTATCACAAATGGATTCCGCAGGAATGTTACTACTATGCGGCGGAACACAATGGTTTTCAAGCCAATCCGGATGGACGGTCGGAAGGCACGTACTCCAAGTATGCAAGTCTAGATGATTGTCTGGATGGTTTTCATTATTACATGGGTTTTATTAAATTTGGCATCGGTCGCGCGACTTCGGATGCAGCTCATGAAGTACGCGACGGGCATCTGACTCGCTCCGAGGCAGTACAACTCGTGCACCGTTACGACGGCGAGTTTCCTAAAAAGTATTTGCGTGAGTCTCTGGCTTATCTTGACATGACGGAAGAGAAGATGTGGGAAATCGTCGATCAGTACCGCCCGCCGCATCTTTGGCAAAAGGTGAACGGCGCACGGCAATTGAAATATAAGGTTTCCAATTTGTAGTGCCAGGTAGCAATTTGGCAATGGAGGAGAATCGCCGTCTTTGCGTGTGGACGGACGTATGGTCAGAGGCGCTAGCTAGAAAACTGTTGCGTTTGTGGCCGAACCGCACTTTGGACGTCTATTACCTCAAACGAGATGGGAATAATAGGCAGCGGGATGACGCCAGGTATCCGATTCGGGTTTTTCAGCTTGATCCTGATGTTTCTTCGATCTGGCTGCCTCAGGGGATCAAGTTCGACCATGCGCTGTGGAAGCACGTATGGGATCTAACGATGCTTTTCCGTCACACGACGCTTAAAGAAAGTATTTGGTCCCGATGGATCGGCTGGATCTACAGTTCTCGTTTAGCAGAAGTCTTGTATCTTCGCAATTTCCACCGCACGGTCGAACCTTGGGTTTTGCTGTGCCTTTATGCGCGATATCTGTGTGAAACGGGGCACAACGGGAAAACGAGGCCTATCGTGTTTCTCTCATCAAATTCTTTCGGGACGAGCGTCGCCCATTACTTGAAGACGATTTATGAGGATGTGGATTATTCTGAGCCTTCCTTTTCCGAGTTGCTTCTCAATCCGTGGCGGACCATTTTAACCGGGTCCGTTGTGTTGGCGCGTGATAAGGTCAGAGGAATGGTGAAAACGTTCAGGGCGCCAAAGCGAAAGCGAACTTCAACAAAGGAACAAGCGAAAGAGTGCGCGAACGGCAAACGATCCAATCATAAGAGGAGCGTTGCGGTCGAAGCACATTTAGGACTGGACTTTGAGAGAAGTCGTTCCGACCTTTTCTGGTTGCCGAAATCCGGCATTCCGAATGATCAGATTTTAGTTTATTTTGGGCGGTCACAGATGCCGCCTTCGAGTACGGCACTCGCGGCTGTTAAATCTCACGGTTGGGAATCTTATGTGTTGGATTTACCGAGAGACAGGCCTCCTGCCGAGAAGTTCGGTCCCTACGGGGTTCGTTGTCAGTGGTGGCGGGCATTCCTCATGTTGCTTGTCGCGCCGGTTTGGTTACTGGCAAAACCTGCAAGATCTCGCATGGTGCAATGGTGTTGGCAGGTGGCATCTACCTCTCTCGGAAAATCCGCATTTTGGTACAGTAGTCTCTTTTCCGATCATGAGGTTCGTCTTCACAGTAATTACAGTGATTGTATTGGATCCCAACATATGGACCAATCACTTGCGCTCGAGTGGCAAGGTGGACTGAATCTCCAAGTTCTGTTTTCGATCGACACACCTCCTCCGATTGCGAGATGCGCTTCAAGGTCGTCGCCGTATGACGTATGGTTCGTTTGGGGTTCCTACACGGCTCGTGGTTGTCAAGATTTTGACGTCTCCGGCATCACGACGTTCATTGCTTGCGGTTATCTGTTTGATTATCTGTTTGAAAGCGCCCGGCAAAAGGCTCTTGTATTGCGGCATGAACTCCAGGAGGCAGGGGCCCAAAGAATCATCAGTTTTTTTGACACGGGCTTCGGTAAGGTCAATTGTCCTGCGACTAGAGAGGATATGGAAGGTATTTACCAAGCCCTATTGACAGAGGTGACTAAAAATCGTGAGTTCGGTTTGGTACTAAAACCTAAGAATATTTGGGAAGAAGCCAAAGCAGCCATCCCTGAGGAGTTGCTCAAGCAAGCGTTGGCAACGGGCAGGTGTAAGTTACTCGTCCGCCACTCCTACAGTGAGCCTCCCATTAGTCCTGCTGATGCTGCCCTTGCTTCGGATCTCGCAGTGGGTTGCCCCATCAGTTCTGCAGTGATTGAAGCCGTGTTGGCAGGAGTACCTGGGGTTCATGTGGATGTGACACGTCAGCCCGGCCACTGGTTCTACGAAGTGGATTATGAGAAGTTTGTCTTTAATGACCTCGATCAAGCCATGGAAACCATCCGGCGCTGGATTCGGAGTCCAGCCGATGAACCCAAACTGGGTCACCACACTCAAGTCCTGGATGGAATTGACCCTTTCCGAGACGGCAAAGCAGCCCAGCGCATTGGTCAATATATGGCTTGGCTCCTTGAAGGATTTAACCAGGGCTTAAGTCGTGATGATGTGGTCCGGCAAGCAACCCACCGATATGCAGAAGAGTATGGTGCTCAATATGTGCGGCTTGCACCCAGATTGTGTCGAGTGAAACCATTGTGCGCTTAGCAAACCATCTTGTGAGAAATTGTGTGATCACAGTAAATCTGTCTTTCTCCTTCCGTGAGTCTAATTCGTGGAACCAATGAGATATCCTGATACAGAAAACCCCAGCCGTGCTCATTTCTTGCCTGATCCAGTACCATCGTTGGCCGCTCTCGTGCGCGTGCGTGAGCCAGGAAGCGAAACAAAGACGTTTATTGGCTTAGACCACAATGAACGTCTTGCACCATTTCCAGATTGGTTTGTGGAGCGAATACGCCAGTCTGTGGGCAGCGCTTTACTGACAAAGTATCCCGTTCAGGATGAGTTGCATCGTCGGCTTTGTCGCGAGTTCGAGCTTCGGGAGGAACAACTGCTCTTAACCCCAGGTTCCGACGCTGCCGTTAAAGCCGTTTATCAGGTCTATGTACGCCGGGGCGATCGGATTGTTATTCTAGATCCAACTTACGCGATGTATTCCGTCTACGCTCAAATGTTTGGGGGTGAGGCGATTCGGATCTCTTTCGATCGGGAGCTCCGAGTGGACACGGACTTCCTTTTAAGCCGTATCAGCACCGGCGTACGCCTCGTGATGCTGGCTAATCCGAACCAACCTACGGCGACGTTATTGGATGAGCAAATTCTTAAGCAAGTCATAGATCGAGCGCACGAGATAGGTGCGCTGGTGGCTGTTGATGAAGCTTACTATCCTTTTTCACATATGACTGTGCTTCCGTGGATCCGGGAAAAAGTGAATCTCGTCGTCATTCGAAGTTTTTCGAAGGCGGCAGGGCTGGCTGGCCTTCGCATCGGTTTCGTCGCAGGTCACGAGGAGGTGGTGCAAAACCTCTACAAAGTCCGTTCGATTTATGATGTGAATAGCATGGCGATCCTTTGTGCGGAACAAATATTATCTCATCCAGAAGTTGTCGACGATTACGTAGCACAAGTGGAAGAAGGTAAGCAGTTGTTGGCGGCGCGAGCGGCGCAGCTTGGACTGGTTGCCTTACCGACCCATACGAATTTTATCTTCCTACGGGTAGGACACCGGTGTGCCCCAGTTGAGTTGGTAGAGAGGCTGCGTGATCACCGGTACTTAGTTAAAACGGCTCCTGATCATCCTTGCTTGGTAGATTGTATTCGAGTTACGCTAGGGCCACCTGAGTTAATGGCGGCCTTCGCGGATATACTCGAAGAATTAATGAACACATAATGGCTATGATTTCTCAAGTCAAATCCGTTATCGATCCAGTGATCGAACACTTTTTCCGTAGTGGGCGCGACGGGAAGAGCAAGGGCTTGGGGCGATGGTTTGCTCGCGAACCTTATCGGTGGCCCCATCACGTTCTTTTTATTGCCGGTTTGCCGAAATCGGGAACGAATTGGATCGCTCAACTTCTCGCATCGGTGCCGGGATATCAATTGCGTTCCGCACATGATCCTCATGACTGTGTTTTGAAGCACGACATCTGCGATGGTATCTTGAGTCGCTTGCCGTGGCATTTGTACTCGGTACTGAAGTCGCACACAAAGTTTAACGTGGCAAATCTGTCCGTCATTGAAAAATATAATTTGCCGACTCTTGTGATGTATCGGGACTTGCGGGACCAGTGTGTTTCAAACTATTTTTACATTCTCCATCAACCGGGCCATCGGCATCATCGCTACTACAACGAAATCCCAAAAGAAGAAGGATTATGGCACTGCATCGAAACCAAGTTGGAAGGGTATAGATCATGGATCCAAGGGTGGTTACCCATATTGACCGAGCGTCCCGATCAGTTTCATGAGGTACGTTATGAGGATTTAAACCGTGAGCCGAATGCTGTTCTGACTCGAGTTCTCGATTTTTATCAAATTCGCCTCGATCCAAAAAAAATTGCAAGTATGGTGGATCATGTTGCTTCAAAAACGAAATATGATTTGTCCGCTAACCTTCGTGGGCGAAAAGGAACAGCTCGCAAAGGCATTGTCGGCGACTGGCGTCATCACTTTACGGATGAACAGGTCCGACGGTTCAAGGAGCTGTGCGGAGACTTTCTCATCCAGCTGGGGTACGAGAAAGACCTAAGCTGGGGCGTGTAAGAGGGAACGGAGGGGGGGGGATAACATGGCTGTCGCTGCTTTAATGTTAGGGCGTGGTGGAAGCAAAGGTTTTCCTGAAAAAAATCTCTCTATTGTTCTAGGACGTCCGCTCATGGCCTATCCACTTTTAGCGGCCCAAGCAAGTAAATATGTCAGCTACATTTATGTTTCCACAGACTCTGAGGCGATCATGGCAGCCGGTCGTCGTTATGGTGCGGAGATTATCGTGCGGCCGCCAGAGCTGTGCACGCCAGAAGCATTGGGTGAAGACGCGTTCGTTCACGGCTACCGCGTGATTCGTCATCGGCTTTCTGAAAACGGTGAAACGGTCGAGCTCATGGTATTGCTCTTGGCAAACGCGGCGACGGTTACAGGAAGATTAATTGACGAAGGAATTGAGAAGTTGCGGGCGGATCCAACCCTCGATTCGGCTGTTACGGTATCTCGATACAACATGTGGAGTCCTTTGAGAGCGCGCCGCTTGGCAGAGGATGGTTGCTTACATCCTTTTTTTCCATTCGGAGCGTTTGCTGAGTCAAAGACCCTGAGTTCTCATCGCGATTCGCAAGGCGATGTTTACTTTGCTGATATGGGTGTTTCAGTCGTCCGTCCGCGTTGCTTGGAAGATATAGCGAGTGGTTTACTCCCGCAAAAGTGGATGGGTCGTCGCATCGCTCCGATCCATTCTTGGGGAGGCTGCGACGTGGATTACGAGTGGCAGATAGCGGGTGTTGAATACTGGTTGCGCAAACAAGGTAGGGAAGCTCCTGTTGATGTGAACTGCGATGAGCCACGCACAAGCAGTCTACCGAAAGCATAATAGTTTTGTTGGGATCCTTGATAAGAATCCCGATGCGGCAATGCAGGCCCGCCGGCGAGTAGAAGGGCTCCGTGCACGACACGACTTGATGCAACCATTGTCTACAAAGGAACGCATGATTCTTGATCATGTCTTTACTGATTTATTTGAGGACGGTCCGCCTCATGGCGAGCCACGTTTTGCTCTGAGCACGCAGGTTGCAGCTGAGATTAACTCCTATCCCGATGATCGCGTGCTTCCGAGGTACTTGGTGCATCGGTATCGTTACGAGATTTACCCTCAGCGGTATGAACTGGACGGTTTCCCGCCCTATTTACAGATTGAACCAACGTCGGTCTGCAATTATCGTTGCGTTTTTTGCTTTCAGACGGATCGATACTTTACGAAAAAATCAAATGGATTTATGGGTCATATGAGCTTGAATCTATTTAAGCGTATTATTGATGAATCCGAAAAACGGGTGGAGTTTCTCTCGCTGTCATCTCGGGGCGAACCGTTGCTCTGTCGCGAGATCGAGGCGATGCTGGCGTACACACGCGGCAAGTTTTTGAACCTCAAGTTGAATACGAACGCATCACTCTTAGACGATCGAAAATGTCATGCCATCTTACAGAGTGGGGTGAAAACCGTCGTCTTTTCAGCAGATGAGGCAACAGAGCCTTTCTACAGCCGGCTCAGGGTTGGAGGTGAATTGAATCGGGTGCTTTCTAATGTAGAGCGTTTTCAACGGATCCGCAAGCAAGAGTATCCGAGTTCACAAATCATTACGCGAGTTGCGGGAGTGAAATTTCATGATGGGCAGGATCTCAACGCGATGAGCCGTGTTTGGAGCGATTTGGTCGATCAAATCGCATTTGTTACGTATAATCCTTGGGAAAACGTTTACGAGCGGCCGGTGAGTGAAATCCTGACACCTTGTTCTGATTTGTGGCGCAGGATGTTTATCTGGTGGGACGGAACCGTCAATCCATGTGATGTCGATTACAAATCCACGCTATCGGTCGGGCGGGTGCAAGACTGTTCCCTGAGTAATCTGTGGACTTCCGAGGCCTATCGCAATTTACGCGCCATTCACTTGAATAAGAAACGCAGCGCCAAATTGCCGTGCAAACGGTGTGTGGTCGTCTAGGATTGATACGATGGGAGAAGGTCACGGTCATTCGGAAGAAGCCGCGTTCGTGAACTGATTTTGTTCAGTTATGAAGCAAAAGTTATTCGATATGGCGATTGCTCCTTTGACGTGGATGTTTCGTAAGGCGAATGCGGCCAATGTAAGGTTTCTTCAAAGTGCAAATCCAGTCTTCACCATTCCCGTAGACGGCGGGTCCGTCCGGTTTTTTTGCCCCAACGATCTAACGTTCTGGCGGGCAAGAACCCTTTTAACCAAGGAACCAGATACGATTAGCTGGATCGACTCTTTTGCAAAGGACGACGTTCTGTATGACATTGGTGCGAATGTTGGCATCTACTCCGTATATGCCGCTGTGAGAGGATTGAAGGTGTTCGCGTTCGAACCGGAATCCCAAAACTACGCCGTGTTGAATCGGAACATTTATCTCAATAAGATCCAAGATCGTGTCATTGCCTACAACGTAGCGATCAGTGATGTAAAAGATACCGGATATTTGAATATCCGACAGCTGACAGCAGGGGCCTGCGCTGAATAATTTTGGGGAGAACGTGGATTACAACAAAAAAACGTTCGAGCCGGTTTTTAAACAAGCCGTCCTGTCATACCCACTCGATTTATTTATTGAAGAGTACCGTCTTCCATCTCCGACACATATTAAGATTGACGTGGATGGGTTAGAAAGGTTGATCGTATCAGGCATGTCTCGAACATTGGCTGCCGCGTCTTTAAAGAGTGTGTTGATTGAACTGAACACAAAATTGGATGAGGATATGGAGGTGGTGGATATCATGTCGGGTTATCGCTTTCAAGTGGTGAGCAGATTTCGCGCTCCTGAATTCGACTCTTCGGAGTATCGATACATTTACAACTTTATATTTCGGCGTGATTAGAGATGGCTAAGATTTTGGTTTCATCCGCGTCGTTTGATCTCGAGAACAATGCAGCGCTTATGTCGCTAAAAAAAAGCGGCTTCGAAATTCTGATGAATCCATACAGCCGCGTTCTTAGCGAAGATGAAGTGTTAGCACTTGTGCAAGATGGTGTGGTGGGCATGATCGCAGATTTGGAACCTCTAACCCGTCGCGTCCTCGCCGCATCCAAATGCTTGAAAGTGATCTCCCGCTTAGGAACAGGGCTGGACAATATTGATTTGAACGCAATCGAGGAGTATCAAATTCAAACGTACACGACCCCCGAAGCACCGGTCCAAGCAGTAGCCGAATTAACCCTTGCGCTCATTTTGTCTGTGCTGCGCCGCGTGACCGAGGCAGATCGAGATCTGAAGTCCGGTCGGTGGAAACCGCTGATGGGTCGACTCCTTTCTCACCGGAACGTCGGCGTGATTGGATATGGGCGTATCGGAAAACGTGTGGCTGAGTTGCTGCGTGCTTTTGGGGCAAAGGTGCTCGTGACCGACAAGCAACCAGTTGATACTGAAGGTGAGATTGAGTACTGTTCTTTTGAAGAAATCATTTCGAATTCTGACGTGCTCACGTTGCACGTGCCGTATGATTCATCAACCCACCGCCTGATCACGAGACAAGTGCTCGAGAAGATGAAAGGGGGGTCGATTCTCATCAATACGTCCAGGGGAAAAGTCGTCGATGAAGAAGCGCTCTACGAGGTGTTGGTATCCGGCCATTTGGCCGGCGCCGGACTGGATACCTTCGCCACAGAACCTTACTCCGGCCCGCTTATGTCGTTGTCTCAGGTTGTTTTAACACCTCATATGGGTTCATACGCCCTGGAAACGAGAAAACAAATGGAACGCGAAGCAGCAGAGAATTTGGTCAAAGGACTGATGGCTCCACGGGTGAAAGTAACCGCAGCATCCTAGGCTTTCTTTTAATTAGGGTTGCTTACAGAAAGGGCGTTGTGAAATGACTAAAACGTGTGCGATCGTTTGTGGGGGGAGTGGGTTCCTCGGGAGTCATGTGGCCGATGCGTTATCGGAAGCGGGATTTCGAGTAAAAATCTTTGATCTGAAACCGTCTCCTTATCTGAGAGATGATCAAGATATGATTGTGGGCGATTTAATGGATTTGCAGGATGTGGTTCGGGCGGCTGAAAATTGTCAGTATGTCTACAATTTCGTTGGGATCTCAAGTATCGAGGAAGCCAAGGACAGGCCGTTAGAGACGGTCAGACTCAATATTTTGGGAAATGTCCACGCCCTAGAAGCAGCACGGCAGTCGGGTGCGAAACGCTTCATCTATGCGAGCAGCGTTTATGTTTACTCTGAAGCGGGGTCCTTCTACCGAGTCGGAAAACAGGCGTCGGAGCGATTTGTGGAAGCGTACCACGAACGGTATGGTTTGGATTACACGATTTTGCGCTACGCTTCTCTTTACGGACGAAGATCCAATGAGCGCAATGGCATTTACCGACTTTTAAAGCAAGCCTTGGAACAGAAATCGATTACCTATGAAGGGAGCGCGGACGCGGTTCGCGAGTATATCCACGTGACGGATGCCGCGCGTCTGAGCGTTGAAATCTTGGAAGACAGTTATGCAAATCGCCACTTGATTCTAACCGGCCAGGAGCGATTGCCGGTTAAAAGCTTGATGAGGATGATCGCGGAGATGATTCCTGGCGGAGTGGAACTTCATTTTGGCAATAAAAAGGAGGATGGCCACTACGATGTGACCCCCTATGCGTTTCAACCGAAACTCGGTCATAAATTGATCTCCACGGATTATGTGGATTTGGGACAAGGACTTTTGGATTGCCTGAGCGATCTACATGAACGCCTGCATCTTGCTGAACCCCCTGACATCAAACAGTTTATCAGGACTAATGAAGTCGCTGAATGAGACATGGATATGACATTCACGTTTTGGTGTCTGAGCACGTGTAGAATCATGTAGAGAGATTATTGACCAAGGAAACTTTAAGCTCTCTCGTCCTCTGGCCGATCGCTTTTAGCAGCATGTCTTAGTGGGTGTGTGCCGCTTCATTTTCCTTGGTGTATCGATGATCTCGAGAAGCGTTCTAATGGCTAATACATACCGTCCATGAAGATTCTGGCTGTTTTTGATCGTTGCGTTCAATTAAGAGGTCTAAAGAAAATAGACATGAGGAATCACGGGAGCGTTGTAGATATTTTTTCTCTTACGTCCGATGCGTCACTCGTCGAACGGATGAAACGTGAATTAACAGAACGAAATGTTGGATCCGTCGGCTGTCTGAATTCCGCCAAATTAATCGATGAACATGTCACCCGTTTGCGGGAAGGCTTATGCAGTTGGACGGCAAAGGTAGGCGGGACGAAGGTTCAAGGCAAGACCGTCAAAGAGTGGTTTGAGTTACCTGGAGAGCGCGTTAGTACCTGGTGGTTTGGATTGCTTTCCGAAAAGAATAACTTCAAGACCGCTGCTTTTTTAAAAGTTGCGCAGCTTCATGCATTGCAAGAGGTGATGGCGCAGGGTGGTTACCACCTGTGTATGGTAGGCGTTTTGGACCAGGATTTGCGCCGATCCATTTGGAATTTAGGCGCGGCGCTTAAGATCGAGATCAAATTCATTCCCGCGGTTCCACCCCGAAATTTTAAGCGGAGGGTCAGATCCATTTTGGAAAGTTTCGGACTGCTGGGAGATTTGTGCCTAGGTATGGTTTACTGGTTTCAATTTTTATGGCGGGGATTTATGGCTCGGAGACTTTTAGGTTCGCGTACCGACCGCCTGCCGCATTCCGATGCGCTATTTTTTGTCAGTTATTTCCGAGGCTCCGACGGAACAACTGCTCGACAAGGTGTCTACCGAAATGAGTATGCGTCGGCGCTTCAAGAAAAATTGAAAGAATTGCATATTCCAATTGTGTGGTTGTTTCGATGTTTGCGACCTCCTGGTTCCGACTTTTATGGAATGCTTTCTCTCGCAAAACATTTTGCGAGGAACGGAGAAAAACTTTTCGTGTTGGAGGAGTTCTTGACGTTCAAAGACGCGGTGAGGAGTCTCGCTCTGTGGCTTCAGCAGGTGTTTTTGAGCACCTATCTTTATGGGCATTTGGATCGGTCCTGTTTACTTTCCGAACCTATTGGAGCTGCAGCGGAGCCGGTGATCAAGTCGTTATGGAACGAATCTTTTCGGATTTATTCTGGTTTGGACGGAATCCTCAATTACTTTTCCTTTAGAGGAGCGTTTCGCGGGGTCCCGCGTATTACCGACTGTCTTTACTTTGCAGAGATGCATGCTTGGGAGAAAGCGTTAAATGCAGCCAAAAAAAAAGAAAAACCCGAGATCCGGACCATAGGTTTCCAACACAGCAGTGTCTCACGGAACTATTTTCCTTACTTTTATGCTCCAAGCGAAACGACGGTGCGTCGGGAAACCCAAGATGTGCCTCTGCCTGACGTGCTTGCATGTAACGGTGAACTTACGTGTGCACGTCTGTCCGAGTCGGGCTATCCAAACCTTACCCCGGTTGAGGCGGTGCGTCATTTGTATTTAGATGAACCGCTGTCGTGCGAGCTTCCTACTCGCGCAAATGGACCCATTTTATTGGTTGCGGGTTCCATTGACAGGGCTGAGGCAGGTGCTTTGGTTGCGCTTGTCTATGGAGCTTTTCCGAAATCGGAGCAATTCGAGATCTGGTTCAAGGGGCATCCCTCGATGCCGTTTGAACCGGTCTTCCTGGAAAGCGGTATTGACGTGCGCAAGACGGGTTATAAGATTTGCGACAATGATGAGGTAAATTGCCTCAGAGACGTTTGGATCGTCTTGGTTCCCTCCAGTTCGGTTGCAATCGAAGCATTAGCATTCGGATGCGAAGTGATCGTTCCGGTCTTTCCAGATTCTGTATGCATGAACCCCTTGGTCGGTTACGAAGAGTATTGTCACAAGGTAACGTGCATCGAAGAGCTCCGGGTGACCATTGAAGGAATCATAAGTGGCAAGGCTGTGAACAACACGGATGAAAAGAAGCTGTTTACGAGACGATATTGGGATTTGGACCGAAAGATGCCCAAATGGGAAAACTTGTTGAGACGATACCGCATAGATCAGGTCGATCATGTCAAAAGTAAGCGTCATTATTCCTACGTATAATCGCGCTCACTTAGTACGTGAAACGATTGAGAGTGTTTTGAAACAAACCTATCGTGAATTTGAAGTGATCGTGGTTGATGACGGATCCTCGGATGACACGTCTCGCATCGTTCATTCTTATGGGGGGTGCGTGCGGTACCTTTACCGGGAGAATGGGGGACAAGGTGCTGCTCGCAGCACGGGAATCCGTGCTGCAAGGGGGGAGTACATTGCCTTTTTAGATTCCGATGATCTATGGACGCCAACCAAACTTGAACGCCAAATGTCTTATCTTGCTCGGAACCCTGCTGCACCGTTCGTTTATTGTGATGCTGAATATTTTGATGATGAGAGTGGACGGTTGCTCTATCGTTCCAGCCAATTGTTGAGACTTTACGAAGGTCACGACGTCGGAGGACGGCTACTCGTTAATAATTTTGTTCCTGCTGCTTCGCCCGTCGTCAAACGAGCGGTATTTGAAAAAGTAGGGTATTTCGATGAGGACAGGCTCCTTCAGGGCAGCGAGGACTGGGAAATGTGGTTACGGATCGCGGCACGTTATCCGCTGGCGGTAGTGAGAGAACCTTTGGCGAGATACCGTTTGCATCGCGGCAATATGGTTGGCAGTGGTGGTAGGGCGCCGATAGGATGGTGCAAAAGACGCGTAGCGGTGATTGAACGGGCCGTTGCTTTTGCACCGGATGTTTATCGTCCCTTTTACCACAGAGCGATGAGTGCGACCTATCTGGAGACGGCTAAATTTTTGTTGGAAGGTGGAAGCAACAGCCAAGCGAGGGTTATGCTTCATAAAGCGATGTTGCATAAGCCGTGTTCTTGGAAGATTTACTTATTTTGGGTCCTCACTTTCGCAGGTTCCGCGACAGCAAGAGTTTTAAAAAAAATATATTACTCATTGCGCGGGGTTTCAGAGCTACCAGTGGGGTGAGCATAGTCGTTGGCAAAATCCCTATTTTCACCTGAGGAACGGCCGCAAGGTATGTCGGAGTTGTCATGGGCTGAGCACCCTGAGTTAGTTCGTTTCTATTCACAGCACCGCTCGCGCCCGGAGGACCTTTATCCTTCAGAGCGGCGTTTTTTACCCTGGCTTGCGCGTCAAGCTACCTCGGTTTTGGATACGGGATGTGCTGCGGGTGGCTTCATACACATTTGGCGCTTTTATCATCCTAACGTTGAATATACGGGAATTGACATATCCTCAGCATTGATCGAGACGGCAAGGCGCCTCCATCCTAACGAACTGTTTTTTCGTGCGAATGTAAGTGAGGTAACTGGACTTCCAGATCGCTATGCCAGTGTTGTGCAGGCATTGAGCTGGTTACATTGGGATCTCGACTACGTGAAAGCGATTACTCAACTCTGGCGATTGGCCGATCGCTACTTGTTTATGGACGTGCGGCTTTCGGCGCGGCGAAACTTTAATTTGAGATGCCGACAGAAATTGGCTTTTGTAGGACCGTGGGATGGAGAAAGTATGACACCCTATCTGATTTTAGGGTGGCCGCCGTTTGCGCGTTTGCTGCTTGGTTTAAAACCGAGGACTATTCTCGGCTACGGATACTGGGGAAAGCCTGCCGAAACGGTCGTTGGCGTCGACGAAGAGATTTGCTTTGCAGTATTTGTCTTGGAAAAGATAGGAATTGGAGCAAATTCCAGAATCCCTACCGTTTGTGTTGACCTACCTTTGGCTTGGCCAGCTGCGCTTAGCGGAAACGTTCATTTAATACCAGGATCAGAACTTAAGGCTTTAGTTCCACTTGAGTAACGTCTGGGTACTTAAACCGATATTGCCGTAGCAAATGAACCGAGAACGAACTGTTGCAAGACCGTCTTCGTCAGAATGGATCGTTATCTCATCGATTTTCCATACTTTTACCGAATAAGTGACATCCGACCAATTTCTTAAGATCGCATGACTACGGAAAAAGTTTTAGTGTGTATCATTACCTACAGGCGGCTTCACTATTTGAGAACGTTGCTTGAGTGCTTAAATCAACAAAGGCTCAAGCCCTATAAAATAGTGATCGTCGATAATGGTTCGCAGCCTGAGGTGAAAAACCTGGTGTCTTCTTACGACCGCTGTGCTTACGTAGATCCGGGCGACAACATCGCTCAGCCCGCTGGCCTTGCTTTGGTGATTGAAAAATACAGGAATGACGATTGGGATTACTTGTGGATCTTGGATGATGATATGTACTTTTCTGAGACAGCGTTGGAGGAACTCGTTTCATGGTTTCGCCTGATTGATCAGAGCAAACTCGGCGCGATTGTTCCTCCTATCTCGACGCATCTCGAGAATGGGGAGAAAAAGATACTTTTTGCCCGCGCGCCTCAGCCGAGGCGAGTCACGTTTGTGAATTGGGCGGGTCTTTTGTGTGCCAAAAAGGTCCTCGATGCGGGCGTTCGGCCAGATCCGGCTCTTTTCTTTGGCTGGCCTGATGCCGATTTTAGTCTTTCGATCAGGCGGAAAGGTTTTTCTGTGATGACCGTTCCCGGCCCCGAAATTTTCATTCCTTCTTCGCGAGATACCTTAGAAGGCATTGGATTAAATCCTGATCGAGGGATCGTTGGGAAATTTTTGAGTTGGAGAAAATATCGGATGCGTGCGATGCCGCCGTGGCGAGCGTACTATTATGTTCGGAATACGCTGCTGGTCGGAATCAGAAGGCATAGGCTTGCGTTGGTCTATTTTATCCGTTTCTTGCTGACTTCTTTTGCGACTTTGAATCGAGATCAATGGCGTTTCGCGATGCTGGGATTGTTTCACGGGTTGATCGGCAAAGACGGCAAGACGGTGGAACCCCTTGGGTATGATTCTGAGTCGAAAGCAGAGGAGTCCAGTTTTCATGGTTCGTAAGGTGCCCCATCGAAGAGTAAAAAAGTTCTTACACTCTGTACTCGGTCTGGAGAACTATTCCATCTTGTTACAGAAGTATCTTGTTCTGGCTTCTTCGTTGCCGTTCGTTAGGGACTTTCCGTATCACAGAAATAGATTCAGAGATTTGCGGTTCATGTTCAAATTGATCCAGTACGGCGATACGTGTATCGATATCGGTGCGAATGTAGGGTTGTACACGATCAGAATGGCTCAGTTGGTGGGTCCTTCAGGAAAGGTGTACAGTTTTGAACCAGTGTCGATCAATTATCGTGTTTTATTGCGTGGCCTTCCACGAGACTTGACGAGGATGATCACGGCAGAAAGATTAGTTCTGAGTGATTCGATCGGAGAGAAGGAAATTTTGGTTCATGACGAAGATGGACTTTTTTTGCAGGGCTTATGCTGTGTCAATTCGAACGATCGTGGGGTAAAAAGCGTGACGGAACGCGTCCCAGCGACGACGCTTGATCAGTATTTCAAGGATGACCACCATAAAATATCCTTCATTAAGTGTGACGTCGAAGACCATGAATTTTACGTGTTGTCAGGGGGTCAAAACGTTCTGGAAAGGGATCAGCCAATTGTTCTTTGCGAGCTTTGGGATAACGACAAGTTGTATCGGACATTTAGTTTTCTAGAGGCGTTAAATTATCAGGGATTTTATTTGGAAGAGGAAAAATTAAGCAGCGTGGACAAAACGACAGCCGGTTGGAGGAAAAAGTTAGACTATTTTTTTGTTCCGAAGAACCACGCCGTACTTCGAACATGAATCCATCGTATTTCGTGCCACAAAAGGCCAATATTTGGTCGAAAGAGTTTTGGTTCATTGTTTGGACTCTCGCACTCCTTTTAACGCCAAAATTTGCAGGGCCGTATGGCTTGCGATATGACGACTTCGTTCTGTTGTCTATCTTTTTCTTTTTGCTGTTCACGAAACCCAAGGTACCTGGTTATTACCCATTATTTTTTTTGATTTTGTATTTCTTGTTGAAACAAGCGATATTGACGTTTCATCTAGCCGCCCATCCAATCACTCCAGCACATGTTGCCATCTATGGAAAGTATCTCGCGCTGCTCTGCGTTGTGTTCGTGGCAGCTCGTCTTGATCTCGGCACATTGACAAGCGTGATTTCTGCTCGTCTCAAGATTGGTCCTCTGCTCTTTTTCTTAGCGCTCGCGAACGTTCTATTTACCTATCGTCTAACCGGCAGTCTTAGTAGAATCACAGGCCTATTTATTAACGTCCAGTATTACTGGGAGGAACAGAGCGCTTTGTCCGGGAATTCTTTTTTTGGATACTATGTGGCATTGTGCTATTTGTACTTTTTAGTTTTTGGAGGCCGGTACCGGTATCTTTACTTATTTCCATTTTTAATCCTTTGCTTTCTTTCTGGATCGAGGATGGGCGTTGCCGCATTGGTTTTATGCAACCTCTTTTATTTGGCTTTGAGGTTGAAAAATGGATTTTACCTGTTGCCCGTATGTCTTCTCGTGATCATGTTCTTTGCGTACTATAACGCGGCAGCCCAGCCAGTCGAGGTGGTCGGCGTAGAACGCAGTGTCAAACTCTTTGATTATTTATTTCGAGGAGGAATGGATGGACCTGCTGAAAGCCGATTTTACGTTTACGAGAGCATTTTGTTCACGTCTCTTAGCAGTGCCTTAAATTTCTTCTTTGGACAAGGGATTGAGGCTAAGTCGATCGGAGGCGAAATTTCGTTCAGAATTCTTGAATCGCAATACTTGAGAGATTTGTATGAGACCGGAATTGTTCCACTATCCCTTTTAATTTTCTCAATGGGGAGTTTAGCGATCCTAAATTGGAAACTGATGAGCAAAGCAGCCGACAGTCATACGAAAGATGTATTTGTTTTTTTCTGTATCTTTTCGATCGTGACCGCCGTGATCGCGCTTCTTTTTTCAGAACTGCTGATCGTTACGAAAGGCATTGTAGCCATTGTTCTTATGGTGATGAACGCCAAACTGATTCGCAGTTGTTCGCGACAAATCAAGAGCCGAGCGCGATTCGGAGCTTTGACGGCTGGAGGTTACTAGCTTGAGTTCTACAAATTTTCTCTCCCTCTCCCTCCTTTTTTTCCGCCACCCAGCGCGGCGGATCCGCCACGTCTTCTGGCGGAGGAGGGAGAGGGTTGGGGTGAGGGTGGATAGAATCGGTCATTCTACCCCCTCACCTTTATCCTCTCCCCCTGAAAAAGGGGGGAGAGGAGAGTAGGAAAAGTGCAGAACTCAAGTTACTAGGATTCACTTTATTTGCCTGGTTGCGGGACCGCGTCGATAATGGGAAAAATCATTGTGGTGACCGATTTCATCTACCCCAATTATGTTGGCGGCTCTAGCCGATACGCCTATGACCTTGTGAAGGGGTTTTACCTGAATCGGATTGATTTTCTGGTGATCACGAGAAAAAAGAGCGGTATCTTTGGAACAAGGGGGATTGACGATGATTTTTATGATCGTTTGCGAAAGGAGTACAAAGTGATCGAGGTTTCCTTGAATCCTTACAGCCTTTTCTCAACGTTAAATCATATTGGGCGTGATGATGTTCTCAATATACATCATCCAGTGCTCGGACTTTTTTATCTGGTATTCACACGTCCAAGAAAAATCACCTTTACGTTTCAGGGACCGTGGCACGAAGAATACCTTGCGATGGGAGGCAACCGATTTGGAGCCTTTTTAAGGAAGCGCTTGCAGGCTTTATTGCTTGGAAGATCAGCGATTGTATTCGTCTTGTCGAATTATATGAGGAATAAGGCCACGTCCTTGGCGAAGAACATAAACATCAAAGTAGTAGGTCCGATCGTTGATTTCGAAAAGTTTAAAGGTTTGGCTCAGGGGACGAAGATTGAGCTGAGGCGGAAGTACGGCTTGAATCCAGAGGCAAAGGTTCTTTTTACAAGTCGGAGATTAACCGCAAGAACAGGAGTCGTCGAGTTGGCCGAGCATTTCATCCGGGATTTTGATCCGTCTTACGAATTGATTATTGTCGGCCAAGGAGAATTGAACGGTCAACTCTCCCAAGTGATTGGACAGGCAAAAAATGTTAAGTGGTATCGGTCTGTGGAGGATAGGAAACTTGCGGAGTTAATGAAGTTGTCAGATGTGTATGTGCTTCCTTCACGGGATCTCGAGGGTTTCGGATTAGTAGTTCTCGAAGCTATGTCGGTAGGGCTTCCGGTAGTCGTGAGCAATCAAGCTGGAGGGGGAATGGATTTTATAAGCTCGATCGATAAAAATTTAATTTTTGACATGAACGATTTTAGCAACAGTTTGAAGTCCTGTATCGAATACTCAAGCGTTTCTTACGAGAACGATGAACTTACGAAGATCGCGCGGAAATTTGACTTTAGAGAACGGGTTCCAGAAATTGCCGAAAGTATTTATCGATCATAACACTGCCCTTCTGTGAAAGGATGAGTGTGATCTTCATTTTTTCTTGATGAATATTCTGCATATTTGCAAACACTATTTTCACGAGATGGGCGGGATGGAAACCTATATTAGAACCTTGGTTCAAGGCCAGCTCGCGGCCGGTCACGACGTTACGGTTCTCGCGGCGGGCGATAACATGAAGCCTGCGGTCCAAACTTCAAATGGCTTAACCGTCCGCCAATTGTCTCGGTGGGGAACCTTTGCTTCTACGCCATTGACACCTGGTTTGCCACTTGCCCTGACACGTTATCGTCCCGACATCACTCATGTCCATAGCCCTTATCCACCTGCCGAGTTATTTAATACGCTTTTAGGCAGATCGAGATTTACCGTGATCGGTTACCATTCGGATATTATTCGCCAAAGGCATTTGTTTAAATTGTACGAACCGTTCCTAAAAATGACGCTTAAAAAAGCGAATGTGATTATCTGCTCCAGTTCCAATTACATTGAGACGTCTCCCTTGCTCAGCATTTTTAGAGATAAGTGCCGGGTGGTTCCGTATGGGATTGATATTGAACGCTTTGCCTCGCCGGAATTATCAGTTCTGGAGAATCTGGGACGGAAATTCGGAAGGTTCACGATCTTGTTTGTCGGTAAGCTTCGGTATTACAAGGGGTTAAATCACTTAATCGAAGCGATGCTTCGAGTCAAAGACGCAGATTTGATTATTGTTGGCGATGGTCCGCTTCGTTCAGAATTAGAATCTCAAGTCGCAGCACTCAAGCTCACCGAGTGCATCCATTTTGTCGGCCGCGTGGAAGACGAGGATTTGCCCGCCCACTATCACGCAGCTGACTGTTTCGTTTTACCGTCTGATTCAAGAGCGGAAGCTTTTGGCATTGTTTTACTAGAAGCGATGGCGGCTGGCCTTCCACTCGTCACGACGGAACTGGGTACAGGTACTTCCTTTGTCAATATCCATGGGAAGACCGGTTTTGTAGTTCCACCCGGCGACGCCGATGCTCTTAGCGAAGCAATCAATACGCTTCGAAAAGATGTGGCTCTTCGTGAAAGATTTGCTCAAGGTGGTCGCGAGCAGGTACGGACGGAGTTTTCTCAAGAGGGCATGGTGGATAGAATGATGAATATTTACGACCAACTGTTAACCAAGGGAAGCCTTGAGAAGATATCGCCTGTCTGGCAGGGAGCTGCACAGTAAATGAGGCTGCCGCAGGTACGCAAGTCCAATTTTTTTCGCATGGGGCTACACTGGTGATTAAGCTTCCGAGAAAGGGATCAGACATTTATCTCAGTATCAAGCGGTTCAGGGAATTTCTCCGGCGGCTCAAGTTGCGGCCTGTCTATTTGCTCATTCCTACCGTTTTGGCTCTCGTTGCGTCGATGTTTGAGGGTATCAGTATTGGACTTTTGATACCGGCAATCAAAGGAATTCTCGGAGGAGATTTCAGCTTTGTCGGCACGAAACGAATTTTAGGAAGCATTCTTCACACCTTTCCACAAATATTTGAAGGCCGCAACTCTAATGTATTTACCCTGCTCGTGGGGCTGATCTTTCTGGCCGCCACGGCAAAGAATATTTTTAAGTACCTGTCTTCTGTAACCACGCTTTTTCAAGTGAGGCGGCTGACGAAGCATCTCAGATCACTCATCTACGAACGCTATCTGAGTTTCGGAAAACTCTTTTTTGATCGAAATAGCTTGGGCCATCTTCATCAAATATTGATCAGTTATTCCGTCCAGATTGGTGCAGAATTAGGGCAGATTCATTCGGCACTGAATAACTTTTTTATGCTCGTTGTTTATTTGGTGATCATGTTTGTGATCTCGTGGAAGTTAACGTGCCTTATTTTGATTTCCTTTCCCATTTTATACCATTCGTTACAGTGGCTCATGAGAAGGATATCAGAAACCTCAAAGGCCTACGCAGCGTCTTACTCGGAGTTCGGAAAGAAGATTTACAATGCGCTCAGTTGTATTCCGCTCGTAAAAGCCTATACGAACGAAGAAAAAGAACAGAAATGGTTCCTCAAAGCCAATGATTCTGTGGAAAGATTTGAATGCAGTATGGATAAGAAACGGCTCCTCGTGAATCCCTTTCAGGAGATTATCTTACTTTGCGTCGTATTGTTGCTTGTGAGCGCTATGGCATTTCTTCTTTTTCGTGAGCGGGCCGGCGAAATTTCTGGATATATGGTTTTCTTTTTGGTGTTGAAGCGATCGATCACTTCGTTTGGTTTTTTTAATGATTTTATTGCTCATATCAGTGCAGTAATGGGCCCTATTTCGGAGGTCCTCACGATTTTTGATGACAAAGACAAATTTTTTATCCCGAATGGGCGCGTGAATTTCACAGGCCTAAGAGAAAACATCGAGTTGTGTGATCTCAACTTTTCTTATTCGGAAGGGAGGCAGGTCTTACGGGGAGTCACGCTTTCTATTGAGAAGGGGAAAATGACTGCCATCGTAGGTCCCAGCGGATCCGGCAAGACGACGTTGACCCACCTGCTTCTGCGTTTTTATGATAGTTCCCCCGGCGCGATTAAAATTGACGACGCTGACATCCGCGACTTCACGCTCGAGTCGTTGCGTTCCAAGATGGCATTTGTCAGCCAAGAAACATTTCTTTTTAATGCATCGCTTCGGTTGAATTTAGCTTATGGGTTGGATGGTACGGTGACGCAAGAAGAGATTGTAGAAGCTGTTAAAAAAGCAAGGCTTTACGATTTTATTGCGCGCCTACCCGAGGGTTTTGAAACAGAAATAGGCGATCGCGGAGTCCAGCTGTCGGGAGGAGAGAAACAACGGGTAGCAATCGCGCGCGCCCTACTTAAAAAAGCGGATATTTTGTTATTAGATGAAGCAACAAGTGCACTTGACTCCAGAACGGAAAAAATGGTGCAAGAATCGCTCGACGAGTTGACAAGGGATAAGACGACTATTGTCGTTGCCCACCGGCTTTCTACTATTCGGCATGCCCATAATATCGTTGTTCTGGAAGATGGGAGAGTGGTAGAGCAAGGTTCTTTAACCGCACTTCTTGGTCAGAAAGGGAAGTTCTATCAGTATTGGCAAGAGCAAAAGTTCTATTGATTGCATGAATTTGGGCAAAGCCACTTTTGTGGCGAAAGAAGGAAGTCCAGTGCGTGCGAGATCAGACGATACCCATTTCTCACGTTCTGGGAGGGTTGATCGTTGCGGTGCGCGGATCTGGCGAAGCAGTTGTTTGGTTCGATGATAAGAAGAATTTCAAGAAGGAGCGTGTGTTTGCTCGTTTGTGACGTGGGCGCTGTCTTTGCAGCGTTCTTGTGTGGAACTTATCTCCGTGTCGGAGCGCTGGAGTTCCGGTATGTGGTGCAACCTATCGTCTGGTTGTCGTACATCGCGTTCATCGGCAGCTTCTATATTTTTGATTTGTATTCTCCTTTCAAATATTTTAGACCGGTGCAAACCGCCGTCGAAATATTCTACAGCGTGTTTGTCGGAAGTTTAATTTTGGCAGCAGCTTCTTATTTCGATCGCTCCCTTTTGATTGCTCGTCCTATTTTTGTTATGGCCGTTTGTTTCTTGGTGCTATTCGTTTTCTGTATTCGTATGCTTTATGATTTGTTGTTTCGGTTCCGGCTTTTCGATAAGCGAACGGTGATCGTAGGCGCTGGCCCGTTAGAATACGAAGTTGCAAGATTGATCAGAAGAACTTCTTACTCCGGAATAAGGGTACTCGGTCTTATAGGCGTGGCTTCGTCGAGTCATGAGAAAAAAGGGTCAACATTACCTATACTTGGAACGACCTCCGAGTTACTGCGTGTGATTAATCTTCATAATGTTCAGCTGGTCATCCTCGCGATGGAGTTGAGTGAGACCTCTTCAGAATCTGATATGATAGGTACGCTTTTTAACCAGCCGGTTCAAGTCGTTAGTGCGATTCAGCTGTTTGAAAAATTGGAAAGGTCGGTACCCTGTCGGTTGGTGAATGAACATTATATTTTAACACTCATAGAAGAAGCGAAAAGAAAGCAGTACCTAAAGGTGAAACGCATGCTAGATGTTTTATGTTCTCTAGTCCTTCTAGTTGTTCTGCTACCGGTTTCGCTCTTGACAGTTCTTCTTCTCAGTTTTCAAGACATGAAAAGAATTTTTTTTGTGCAAAAACGGATCGGCAGAAATCGGCATCCGTTTCAGCTGTTCAAATTTCGGTCGATGATTCAAGGAGGTGACGGGAAAAAGATCATATCGGGTCTCGGAAAATGGCTCAGAAAATATCGGATTGATGAGCTACCGCAGATCGTTAACGTGTTAAAGGGCGACATGAGTTTAGTGGGTCCGCGCCCTGAAACCGATAATTTCATCGAAAGGTCATATCGTTATATTCCTTCTTATCATGCTATTTTTGCTCTCAGGCCTGGAATCACAGGTTGGGCACAAGTTAATTTTAAACATACGACATCGGAACGGGGCTATGAAAAAAAGTTCTGCTACGATCTTTACTACTTAAAAAATTTTTCGCTTACTTTGGATGTCAGCGTACTTTTGAAAACGATAGGCATAATTTTGCGCGGAAAGGGCCGATAATTGTTCTCGCAGTGAGGAGCGTGTCACAGGATTCGATGGAATTTCATCGGAGTTTGTTGTAACGTACTGGCGTCAAATCAGTTAAAGCGGGTGTAGCTTAGTGGTAAAGTCCTAGCCTTCCAAGCTAGTCACGCGGGTTCGATTCCCGCCACCCGCTCATCTGGAAGCGTAAGCCTCGCTAATCTCTAACCTCAGACATTCCCCAACTATCATTGATCTTTGAAAGTTTGGCAAAGCAGGTAA
>Ga0156289_1022_pt1 | contig 35382 bp, 35 predicted proteins | sample RifCSPlowO2_12_FD_116157 | JGI IMG/M metagenome (GOLD analysis project Ga0156289, IMG submission 116157) | Omnitrophica bacterium RIFCSPLOWO2_12_FULL_50_11
GGCTGTGGTGCAAATGGGCTTGTCCATTTGTACCACAGGGGTTGTCTTTTGCGCCCCGTTTTGAGAGGGGCGCAAAACTTTGGACGTAACTTCGTGCGTCCAAAGCGGTTTTCTCATCAATCCGCCAAATTGATGAGAAAACCGGACTAAGGACATGATAAAGGCAGGTCGGCACCCGCATTTTGAAACGGTTTCCTTTGATTGCTTCCACTTTTGGAACGAAACGATCGAAGTTATCCCCTGGTTTTGGTCTGCTCCATCAGATACTTTTGCACTTGCTTTGCCTTCATCATTTCGCGCTCAACCGTTTCCTGGTCGCGTAATACGTGCCTCAAACTTTCTTCACTCCGTTGGAGTTCCGTTTCCAAAGTTTGTTGCTGCTGAACCAACGCTTTTAATCTCGCCTCATGTTCTGCCAGTTCATTAGCAACTTTGGTCCTCTTTCGCACTACCTCATGTTGTTCCGACTTGTTCACAAAATCTCGGATTCTCTTTTGCGCTGCTTCAAGCTCATCGGTTAACTCACGATTCCTGAGCCGAAGGCTGTCCATCTCTTCACTCTGTTGCGTCCGCAAAAACTCGTTTTCTTTGGCCATTTTCGAACAGTTGGCACTCCAATCATCGGCTTTTCGCTTCCACTCCTCAAGTTCGGCTTTCTGCGACTCGATGCGATGATGAAGCTCGGCGCGCAGATGTTCCAATTGCTGTCTGGACTCGACCCATCTCGCTTGCACTTCGCTTAGTCTCTGATTCAGCTCTTCAGACTCCGTCCGCATCGCAGAGAGATCTATTTCTGCTCGTTTCCATTCCGACTCATAGTGCTTCGCGTTATCTTCCGCATGACCTCGTGCAACCCGCTCTTGATTCAACTCCGATTGTAATTGCTTCCACTTTTTCTCCGCATCCTGTAAAAGCGCCTGCAAACGCCCACATTCATCGCGCATCTCTCCTAACTGAACAAAGCTCCCTTGGGTTTCACTTACCCTCCGTTTCAGCTCTTCGCTTTCCGTCTGTACCGCCAGGAGATCTTTTTGCGCCTGCTCCCATTCCGATTGGCACTGCTTCTCACCTTTTTCCGCACGACGTCGAGCCTCCTGCTCGCGGCTTAATTCCATCTCGAAACGTTTACATTCGCGCTTCGTATCGTCCGCTAGCGTCTGCAGACGCTCACACTCCGCACGGACTTCTTCGAGTTTCGCCTCCCATTCGGCAGATTGCTTCCTGACGTCCTCGATTGCCTGCCGTTCTGCCGCCTCTACGAGCTTCTTCGTATCCTCCTGCAATTGAGCAGCCTCTGAATGCAACTTTACGTTTTCATCATGGATTCGCCGCAACTCATTTTCAAGACGGGAGCGGTCCGTCTCGAACTCCTGTGCTTTTTTATCAAAACGCTCGCGTTCGCGCACCTTCACCTCATCCACCACCGTTTCGGTCTGCAATCGAAGCTTCTCATTCTCCTTTTGAAGTTCCAACGTGAGTGTTCTCAGCTGTTTTTGTTCCTTCGACAACTGCTCTAGAGAACCCGTTTGCGCGGGCGGTGGTTCACTGACAGCAAACTGCGAAATGGAACGCATCTCGGGACTCCCAGGTAACGCAGCCACCTGAGGCCGTTCCGAATCCAACTCAGACAGGTCGGTCGCCGGTTCTTCCTGACCCAGCTCTTCACGGAGCAATGTACTGATGTCGAGCGTTTCCGGCCAGACGGTCCGGAAACATTTCCGCTTCGTGAGGGTATCGCTTGTCAGGAAGCAGTCGACCTTGGCTTTCGAAAAATATTCTTTCGCCTTCGCTCCGTCTTCGTGAGAAAGATCATCCAACAAGATCAGCGGTGTATTGTCAACTAAATCCCGAGCTTCTTCTGGAGAAAGGGGGAAGCTTTGGGCTAGTTTCGTGACCGTCCGATTCTTAGAAAACTCATCCTGGGGCCGATCGAGAATCAGGGCCCATTTAGCCTGCTTTTCAAGTTTTGACTTTTTTCCGAGCAACATGACAGGTGATCCTAATCCTTTGTCAGATTAATTTGCACAGCACACCAGAAAGAATGACGAGTTCACTTGTACTAAAGTGTTATCTATTCTCGCAACTTGCGGAAAACAACCGTCATTGTATCGAGTAGCCACGTAGCAGTCAAGAATAAAGGGATTCACGGGTGCGTACCACTCCATGCAGTCGTCATTGCGAGGCAGCGTCCCAAAGCATCGCCGACTTGTCCGCCGGTAGTGTGGCGGAAGCAATCTACGTTCTGAGATTGCTTCGTCTGCGCCTGGAACGCATCCTCGCAATGACGTCGGGGATTACTGCATCAAGTGGTAGACACATGGATTCACGAAGGATGAGCGGCTGAAACGCAGGAAAGAGTGTTATCCTTAGAAAGCGAGCTATCCCTTCTTCCCTGCAGGAAGCATCTCGGCGCCGCAAAACATGATCATGCGTAGAGCCACTCGGTATCAAATTCTGGGAGCACGGGCTCATCCTCCCGGAAAAATGTCAGCACCTCGAAAAGACCAACGGCGTTTCGCGCAATACTCCAGCCAACTCCTTTGACCAAACCAGGAAAGAAACCACGGACCGGATCACTGCGTTTGATTTCAGCTTTCATCTGGTACGGTATCTCCAGGGGCCCATAAACCATATTGCTAATACCATGACTGGCCCGTTTTAACATCCGGTTCCCCGCTGACTCCGGGGTGGCTTCGGTTTCCTGAGTTGTTTCTGCTTCTTTTTCTTGTGCAAACACTAGAGGCTCTAAAACGAGACATGAAATAAAACCAATCATGCCAATCCAACTTATCCATCTCAGCTTGCTATTCATTATTTCCTCCTGCACTCCGGTGAATCTTAATAGTTGGTGACGCACCCATCTAAATGAAACTGGCTATTTAATAGAACGACTTCCTGGTAGTTCTTCTTGATATCAAAAACATGAATTGACGCTGGATCAACGCGCAGAGACCAGAACAGCTCTGGTGACATCCTGAAGGTACAAACGAAAAACATGCGAATGGGCCCGCCATGTGTCACAACGACACACGTACCCTTCCGATGCGCAAACTTGTCCTTGAGCTGTTCGAAAAACGAACATACCCTACTCTTCAGTGATTTCAGGGACTCGCCACCCAAGGGTCGACTCGACCAAGCGGCGCGATACCATTGGCGTACCTCTTTTGGATATCGCGCATAAACATCCTCAAATGAGTAACCCTCCCACCTTCCAAATGATAACTCATTTAATCGAGGATCCACGATCACCTTCCGCGAACACGTTCTGCCAAGCATGCGTGCGGTTTCTAGAACGCGAGTCCGTTCGGATGCATAAATCGCAAAGGGCTGCTCTTTTCCGACCGACCGCGCCACCAGACGCGCTTGACGCAAACCGCGTGCGTTTAAGGGCACGTCCGCGGAACCTTGATACATGCGGTTCCGCACCCACTCCGTTTCCCCATGTCTAATGAGAATCAGCTTCATCCCACCATTTCCTCGATGTCGCCATCCATTATGTCAGTTCTGCTGCGTACGAGCGCGGAGGGTCAATCAAACGTGCGAGGTGTTTCGCGATGACATCCGCTTCTAAGTTGACCAGTTCCCTTTGCTTCTTCTCTCCAAGGGTCGTATTTCTTGCTGTGTGCGGGACAACGGCGACCGTGAATCGACGGCCCGAAAGTTTCTGAAGGGTAAAACTCACACCGTCAATCGCGATCGAACCCTTTGGAACAAGATGCTGCAAGACACTCCAAGGCGCATCAATTTGCAACGCGATGCTTTTGCCATGAACCCGCCTTTGAACGATTTGTCCCACCCCATCCACATGGCCCAAAACAAAATGGCCGCCGATACGCTCCCCCCACTTAAGAGACCGCTCCAAATTAACCTTTTCGCCATGCCGCAGACGCCCCAACGTGGTCTGCTCAAACGTTTCCGGGACGATTTCGACAGAAAACCGATTGCGGTTTGGACGTCCGGCCGCCGTCAGGCACACTCCATTGATCGACACACTCTCGCCTCGTTTTAATGGCCTTTCCATAGCGATCGTTTGAAACGTCAAGGTCAGATGCTTGCCCCTGCGTTTTTTTTTAACTAGCCTTGCTTGACGTTCAATGATTCCCGAAAACATGTAGAATCGAGGCGCCCCTCAAAGACGAGATCTTCTCCCACAAGAACCATCCGGATCATGCGAACACGAGCGGCTTCTGAGATGGCTTCGAATCCCAATCCTTCCACAGACGTTTTCGCATCCCGCCCACCCACAATCTTGGGCGCAACAATCCACACCAGCTTATCCACGAGCCGCCCGTCGATAAAACTCCACGCCACTTCTCCTCCGCCTTCCACTAAAAGAGACGTGATGCCGATAGAACCTAAGCAGCGCAGCAATGCAGCCAGATCGAGACGCCCCTGATTGACTTTTAAAGGGCAAAACGTCACCTTTGTCCTTCGAAATTTTCTCGCTGCCTCATCCATCAAACGCTCAGAACACGCAAGGATCGTCGGCGCACCCTCACCGAACACGCGTGCCTTGGGGGAACAAGTTCCGGAGCGATCCAGGATAATGCGCCACGGGGATTTTCGACATTTCCCGTTTCGCACGGTGAGAAGCGGGTCATCCGCTGCCACCGTATTCCTCCCCACTAAGACCGCATCACAAGACGCACGCAAATCATGAACCCATTTGCGCGCTCGTGATCCTGAGATCCATTTGCTTTCGCCCGTTCGAGACGCAATTTTTCCGTCAAGACTTTGCGCCATCTTCAAAATGACGAATGGGACACCCGTCCGCATCCACTTCGAATAGGCTTCGATCTGGACTTCGGCAGCTCGACGCAGAACACCGGTTGTCACCTGAATCCCATAACGTTTCAGAATGGTGCGTCCGCGTCCCGCGTGACTGGGGTTTGGATCCATCGTTGCGATGACGACCCGTTTTATCTTCGCTTCGCGAATGGCTTCCACGCAAGGCGGCGTCTTGCCGTATGTCGAACATGGTTCAAGCGTTACATACATCGTTGCTCCACGTACGAGACCCCCTGACTGGCGAAGAGCCATGATCTCAGCATGTGCAGAACCGAAACATGCATGGTATCCTTGTCCAATTAAACGGCCATACTTCACAATACACGCTCCAACCATAGGATTAGGACTTACGAAACCACGACCCCGCTCAGCCAACTCAAGCGCGTGCGCCATAAAACGCTCATCCTGCGAGACCCTGTGATATCCATTCCTGCTGCTGTCATTACGACGCAGCGCACGAGAAGACCGCAGAAGCCTACCCGCAGACAAGTCAGCCCATCCCAGAATGTTTGATTGCAGCGCGTGCCCCGAACCCGCTCGATCGTCTACTCGCAACGACAACTCATTCACTTTTCCGACTCCTCCTTATGTCTCGTTTTCGATGACGCGATCGCCTCAGAATGGTTAATCTTGTCTAAAATCCCATTCACGAACTTCCCTGCATCCGCTTGAGAGTATTTCTTCGCAATATTCACCGCCTCATTGATCGTCACTTTTGGCGGGATATCGTCCATGTAAAGCAGCTCGTAAATAGAAAAACGGAGGATGTTCCGATCCACCACCGCTATCCGTCCCAGATCCCAGTTTTCCGTATATTGAATAATTTTTTGATCGATTGCACTGAGGTGACTCTGTGTTCCCCGAACAAGACACTCTGCGAACCGACGAACATCGTCCGGAACAGGATGAAAGTCCCAAAAGGAAGGTAAAATATCGTCGGGCGGATCCTGAGTAATATCCGACTGATAAAGAATTTTCAAAGCACATTCACGCGCTTGCGTCCGCTTCCGCATAAACCAATCTTCAAAGAACACCTACTCGGCCGGACACGTCGTTTCGTACACGCAACCAACCCCGTAACAAGCGCCGTGGAAGCACCGGCCTACCGCTTCAATTCATCTTCAATAAGTCGTTCAAGTGTCTTTTCTTTTTCCGACTCGTCTTCAAGCAGCTGTACCAATCGGGCCATTTCCAACGCAGAACGTGCCGTATCACGACCGCGATTGCCAAACTTGCCACCGGCACGCTCCATTGCCTGCTCCATGGTCTCAACGGTCAAGACGCCAAACCCGACCGGCACTTTTTTCTCTAACGCGACACGTTGGATTCCGTCGCTCACACTTTGAGCGATGTGTTCATAGTGAGACGTTTCTCCCCGGATGATACATCCGAGCGCGATGATTGCATCCGGTTTCTCGTTCTCAACGAGCTTTAGGCCAGCGACCGGAATTTCACGGGCGCCCGGTACCCAGACTACGGTGATGTCCGCTTCTCGAACACGAGCCCGCCGCAACTCGTTCAACGCCCCATCCAGCATGGAGCGGGTCACAAATTCATTAAAACGGGACACCACAATCCCAAGCCGAAGTCCTTGTCCGTAAGAATCGCCCTCTAGGATTTTTGCCATCTCAGTGATGTCCCAAATGGGTCAGCAAATGACCCATCTTTTCTTGCTTCGCTTGAAGATACTTTTTGTTATAAGCGTGAGCCCTTATCTCAAGTTGAATACGCTCTATGACTTTTAAACCGTGCCCTTCCAAACCAACAATTTTTCTGGGATTATTCGTCAGTAAACGAATCTCGAAAAGCCCTAGATCCTTTAAAATCTGGGCACCGGTTCCATACTCGCGCAGATCCGGCTTAAAGCCCAATTCCTCGTTTGCTTCGACCGTATCAAGACCTTGATCCTGGAGCCGATAAGCTTTCAACTTATTCACAAGTCCGATTCCTCGTCCTTCCTGACGGATGTACAGCAAGACACCTTTCTTTTCCTGTTCAATCATACTCATTGCGGAGATGATTTGCTCCCGACAATCACAACGTAAGGATCCAAAAACTTCACTCGTGAAACACTCTGAATGAACTCGTACCATTGTGGGCGCTTCAGAGAGTTCCCCCTTGACCAGCGCGACATGTTCCTTACCGTCGATACGCGAACGGTAGACCTTCATACTCCAAAGACCTGTCTCGGTCGGCAAATCTGCTTCTGCAACCTTCTCGACCAATTTGTCAAACCGCCGGCGGTATTCGATCAGAGACTGAATCGTTCCAATCTTAATTCCCTGGCTGCAGGCAAACTCGAATAGCTGCGGCACACGAGCCATCGTTCCATCATCGTTTACGATTTCACAGATGACACCTGCAGGTGTCAACCCAGCCAGCCGCGCCAAATCCACAGCGGCTTCGGTATGTCCAGCGCGAATCAAGACGCCGCCTGTCTTCGCTCTCAATGGAAAAACGTGGCCGGGGGTTGTCAAATCGGCAGGTTTCGACTTGAGGTCGGCCAAAACCTCGATCGTGCGAGCCCGGTCATACGCAGAGACACCCGTCGTAATACCAAGACTTGCATCTACTGAAACTGTAAATGCCGTCCTCATAGGATCTTCCGATCTTGTCACCATGTCTCTGAGGCCCAGCCGAAATAGGCGCTCATCCGGAAGAGGGACACAAATAAGCCCCCGCCCTTCTCTCATCATAAAATTGATTTTCTCGGGCGTGACAAATTGAGCCGCGAGAATCAGATCTCCCTCATTCTCGCGCGACTCATCATCAGCCATGACAACAAGATGGCCTTTTCGGACCTCATCTACCAGTTCTTCAATCGTATGAAATTTCACGTAGCTCACTTTTTCCTAAGAAATAAAAATCTGACTTTCGGTCAGTTTATCAATTAGCGATGACCCTGTCAATCATACCGCAATACGGCCATCCGTCATTGCGAGGATGCGATCCAGGCAGATCCCTCGCCCGCAATGACCGTTACGGCCGATTCCGAAAACCTCTTAGCTGTAGACAAGAAAATTTGTAACCGCTTATAATGAAGTGTGCATCTAGGAACCATGTGTTTCCTCTTTATTGCATCCGGTGTCTTGCTCATTGTCTCGGTCCTCGTTCCCTTTCTCAACTGGCTCATTTGGTTTGCTTTCGTACCGGCTCTCGTGCTCATCCGAAGATTAAGACTGATTCCGAGTTTTGTAACCGGTACTGGACTCGGACTGTTTTATTTCTCAGCCTATTTATACTCACTTGTTTATTATGAAGTTCGAATCTTCGCCATCGTGCTCTTGCTTGCAGCACCACTCATTGGTGTTTTCCTGAGCTTAACCAGAGCGATCTGGCAGAAAACCCGCAATCATTTCGTTCGCTTGATTGCTCCGCCGCTCGCTTGGTCTGCCGTAAGCTTCCTCTATTCCTTCACACCGATCGGGATCATCGGAGATCAAATCTCGCTCTCACAAGCGCCCCACTTTCCGCTCATCGCGTACGTGACCGGCGTTTCCGGAATCGCCGTGCTCATTGTGCTCGGCAACTCAGTCCTCTACCACTGGTTCTATTTAAGGAAGGGAGTTTTTCGGTCTGGCTTGATCCCGTTACTTTTAATTACCACGCTCGGTGTCACACAAGCTCCACAACCGCCCAAGCAAGAATCGCTCAAAGTGGCCCTGATCCAGCACAATTTCCCCATCGAAACGCAGTGGCGATACTTAAACCGCAACGACCTGTTCACGACATACGAAGAAGCGATCAAACATTATGGTCCTTTGGTAGATCTGGTCGTTTTTCCGCAGTACGGTCTCCCGAAAGATGTCCTCCGCGAGTCTGAGTGGCTCGTTACTTTAGCCCAACAAAATAGGACGTCGATCCTCCTGGGCACTTACCTTCCCAAAGAATCCGGTGGGAATTTCGTCGAGGGCGAACGGACCAACTCGGCACTTTTATTTACGCCTGATGGTCACGTTCAAGAATACCAAGCCGTCACGGCGCCGCCTTTTCGCGAAATCGGTCAAGTGCTCGGAACGGAACATAACCCTCTGGTAATCGATGAAATTCCTATTGGGGTCATGCTCTGCTATGAAGATGTTGATCCAAGACAGGGAAAAAAGTGGGTCGAGCACGAAGCGCAGCTTCTCTTTGCCTTGTCTAACCCCGGTCACTTCTTGAAAACGCGACTGCCAAATTACCACCTTCTCCACGACCAAATTCGCGCAATCGAAACCGGAAGATTCCTGATTCGAGTTTCGCCCAACGGCTTTTCAGCTGTCATCGATCCAAATGGACGAATCATCACGCAAAGCAGACTCGATGAGAGAAGGGTTCTTGTGGCTGACGTTTACCCGATTTCAACGAAAACGCTTTTCGCGCGCGTGGGAAGCATCCTTCCTGGAATGTCTGCCTTGGTTGTTCTTGCTCTTGTAATTCGATCCTATGTCCGTGACCGGATCAGGCGGCGGGCACGGAAGAAGCGTTGAATAAGAGTTGCGTACACAAGAACATTAAGGACGGCAAGCATCCAAAACAAAAGATCCTGTCCAAAAACCGGCTTCGGGTAAAGGCCCCAGGCAATAACTCCAAAAGCAAAAATGAGGCCGCGCTCCGTCCGCTCCATCAAATCGGGCCATTCATTGTTGGAAATTGGAATTTCCATCGCGGCGCGCGCCTTGGCATAACTAATCAGCAATGCACCCGAAATAAGGAGAAAGCTTAATAGCCAGTATCCACTCACCCATGCGACCACCAGAGCAGCGGCGGTCTCAAAAAGTCGGTCACACAAAGCGTCTAAGTAGGACCCAAATTTGGTCACACGATGGCTGATTCGGGCGAGCGCGCCGTCGACACTGTCAAACAAACCGAACACAATCATCAGGGTGCCAAAGAGGACTGCATTCCGGTTCCAAAGAAAGAGGAGACAGGCCAACCCGCTGACGAATAACGTCAACAAGGTGAGGCCGTTAGGACTAAAGCCGAGGCGAAGAAACAGACGGGCGACAAATGCCGCCGGTGGCTCGACAGCGTGCCTGAGGCGCGTGAGCATGACGAGGGTTAAAAAAGCGTGTAAACGAATGGGGCGACGGCGGTGCTTTCCGTCAGAACGATGAGTGCCCCCAGAAGCACCAAAACAATAAGGATCGGCGCAAGCCACCACTTCTTCCGCACCCTCAAAAAATCCCAAAGCTCTTTCAAAATGTAGATCTTACTCATGAGAGAGAACCTCTAGAATAATCGTTCATACTGTGAACGAGGCGGCTTCGGCGGACGTTTTTTCCAGTAGGTATCGCGCGCGGGCTCCATCTTTTGATCGAGTAAATCCTTTCCTGCGAGCCGCATCGCAATGCTGAGCGGCGACAAAACCAGGTAAAACAGGATTCCCAAGACGATGCGGACGACCATCCAAGAAACCCCGTACGCAACGAACATTGCGACACGATAAACCACCCCCATGACGAACGGAAGAAAAAGATTGGCGAAGAACGCAACCGCACTGAGAAGAGGCCAGCCAAACCAGTAGTGCACTGGTTTCCGGGCCAAAACAACACCCATCAAAGTGGTAAGGAGCGGAAACAACAGGAAAAAGCCGGAAAGAATAAATCCGAAAGTTCGAACCGTTTTCGGATCGACCGAAACTTCATTCCACGTTCTTTTAATCGAGCTCAGCATAAGATTCCTTCGCCAGAGAAACCTTCTTTTGTTTTCTCTTATCCAAAATAAAATTTCCGATCACCAAATAATCCATCTCCGTCCGCATAAAGCACCGAAACGCGTCTTCCGGTGTGCACACGATCGGCTCCCCCCGGACATTAAAAGACGTATTCACGATCACGGAACAGGCTGTCTGCTTCTTAAATTCCTTTAACAAATCGTAGTACAACGGATTTCGTTTGGCGTCTACCGTCTGAAGGCGGGCCGAATAATCCACATGAGTAACCGCTGGTAAGTCGGACCGCCTTTCCTTGAGTAACTCAAAGCCTCGTCGTTCACCATTTACGGAATTGATTCTATGTTTCTCGTCAACGCCGGCCACGAGCAACATATAAGGACTTTTCGAATTGATGTCAAACCACTCGGACGCGTCGTCCTCCAGGACAGAAGGCGCAAACGGACGGAAAGACTCACGAAACTTAATTTTTAAGTTCATTCGCGATTGCATGTCCGCGTTTCGCGCATCACCGATAATGCTGCGAGCGCCCAATGCCCTGGGCCCAAACTCCATGCGGTCTTGAAACCATCCAACCACATTTCCCCCGTTTATTAATCCTGCCGTTTTTCTGATCAGTTCCTTCGTCTCGTACTGTTCATACACGGTGCGCTCCCGATTTAAAAACGTTTCTATCTCGGCATTGGAAAATCTAGGGCCCAAAAATGAACCCATCTGGGCATCGTCCCCATTCACCTTTCTCGGCTGATCCAAATAATGGTGCCAAGCAATCAGTGCCGCACCCAATGCTCCCCCAGCATCTCCCGCAGCAGGTTGAATCCAAACATGCTTAAACGGCCCATCTTTTACAATCCGGCCGTTTGCAACACAATTGAGCGCCACCCCTCCACTTAAACATAGGTTTTCTTCACCCGTCAGTTTGCGCGCGTAGCGTGCCATCCGAAGCATGATCTCTTCGGTCACAGCCTGGATGGATCGGGCCAAATCCATATCACGCTGACGAATGGCGGTTTCGGGTTTCCTAGGAGGACCGCCAAAGAGTCTGTGAAATTTTTCATTCGTCATGGTCAACCCCGCGCAGTAATTGAAATAGGACATATCCAGCTTAAAAGAACCATCCTCCTTTAGATCGATCAGGTGATCTAAAATGGAGCTCACATACTTAGGCTCACCGTAAGGGGCAAGACCCATTACTTTGTATTCCGCAGAATTTACCTTAAAGCCCGTGTAGTAGGTAAAAGCCGAATAAAGCAATCCTACCGAATGCGGAAAGTGAATCTCCGATAGAAGGTCAAGCTGATTCTCTGATCCATGCCCAAGGCTCGCCGTCGCCCACTCACCGACTCCGTCGGCCGTCAAGATCGCCGCTCGCTCAAACGGCGATGGGAAAAAAGCAGAGGCGGCATGAGACTCGTGATGCTCGGGGAAAATGATCTTTCCTTCGTATCGAAGCTCTTTGCGTATCTGGTCAGGGATCCAAAGTCGGTGCTTGATCCAAAGCGGTATCGCTTTTACGAATGACCGAAAGCCGCGTGGCGCGTAGGCAACATAGGTTTGAAGAATGCGTTCAAATTTGAGAAACGGTTTTTCGTAAAAAGCAACATAATCGAGGTTGCGTGTGGTGATCGCACCTTCTTTCAAGCAGTACTCGATCGAACGGCGCGGAAATTCAAAGTCATGTTTCCTGCGCGTAAACCGCTCTTCTTGAGCCGCGGCCACAATGATGCCGTCCCGAACGAGACACGCCGCGGAGTCATGGTAAAAACACGAGATGCCAAGAATGTTGGTCATGACACGATCCGTCAACTCTTTGCGAGAATCGTCTTTAACTCTTTCATGAAGTGTGAGATATCTTTGAACTGACGGTAAACAGAAGCAAACCGGACGTATGCCACCTGGTCAATCTTTGACAACCGCTCCATGATAAACTCGCCGATGACGGTGCTGGGGACTTCTTTTTCATATTTCGCCTCAAGCATTTTCTCTAACTCCAGCGCGATCGATTCTTGAACTTCGACCGGAACCGGCCGTTTTTCGCAAGCCCGATGAATGCCCGAAAGCACTTTCCTTTGATCATACGGTTCACGACGCTCATCCTTTTTGATCACAAAAACCGGAACCTCTTCGATCCGCTCGTACGTGGTGTAGCGGCGGCTGCACTTCGTGCACTCGCGCCTCCTCCGGATCACGGAGCCTTCGGTGGATGAGCGTGAGTCGATAACTTTATCCGCTTCCGCTCTGCAATAGGGGCACTTCATTCCTTCCCTCCCAAAAGCTCAGAATAGAGCGGGAATCGTCTTGTTAACGCGTTGACGCTGTCTCGCACACTTCTTAAATTTTTCTCGTCTTCAGGGGCTTTCAGTGTTTGGTCAATTAACTTCGCTATTTCAGTCATCTCCGGTTCTCTCATGCCACGCGTTGTCACGGCAGGGGTGCCAAGTCGGATGCCGGAAGCTTTAAATGCCGACTCTTGATCAAAGGGAATCATATTTTTATTAACGGTTATTTTGACATGATCTAAATAATCCTGCACGTCCTTTCCGGTAAAACCCTTCCTCTTAACGTCTACTAACAGGAGGTGATTATCGGTACCACCCGAGACAATACGATACCCGAGCTCCTCCAAGGACGTTGCAAGCTGCTTCGCATTCTTCACAATTTGCCGGGCGTACGCCTTAAATGCATCCGTCATTGCTTCCTTCAGCGAGACCGCCTTCGCCGCAATAACATGCATCAAGGGACCTCCCTGTGTTCCCGGAAAAACCGCCGAATCGACCGCTTTCGCGTATTGCTCGCGGCACAGAATAATTCCCGCACGAGGACCCCGAAGCGTTTTGTGCGTCGTGGTGGTGACGACGTCGGCGTACGGCACCGGCGAAGGATGGACGCCGCCAGCCACCAAACCGGCAAAATGCGCCATATCGACCATCAAAAGCGCACCGATTTTGTCTGCAATCTCACGGCCGCGTTTGAAATCAATAAAGCGCGGATAAGCAGAGGCTCCGAGTAAAATCATTTTGGGCTTGAACTCGAGAGCCAAACGCTCAAGATTTTCATAATCAATTTGCTCCGTCTCACGGCTCACACCATACGGGATAATCTGGTAATACTTCCCTGAGAAATTGAGCCGATGGCCGTGTGAAAGATGGCCGCCATGTGCCAAATCCATCGCGAGAATCTTCTCACCCATGTTGAGCAGCGCCATAAAGACCGAAATATTTGCGCTGGTTCCAGAGTGAGGTTGGACATTCGCATGTTCCGCACCGAAGAGAGCTTTCGCGCGGTCAATCGCAAGCTGTTCAGCAACATCTACATATTCGCAACCGCCATACCACCGCTTCCGTGGATAACCTTCCGCGTATTTATTGGTGAGGACCGTGCCTGTTGCCTCCAAAACGGCGAGTGAGGTAAAGTTTTCGCTGGCGATTAACTCAATATTCTCGTTCTGCCTCCGGATCTCAGAGCGCACCGCCTCGTAAATTTCAGGATCAGTTTCTCTCAATTGCTCACTTGCTTCTTTCACAATGATTGATTCCTTTTTTCGTAATCCGTTATTTTTCCAATTCTCCGCTCATGCCGTCCCCCTTCGAAATCAGTCTTGATCCACGTCGAAACGATTTCTTTGGCAACTTCAGGTTCCACAAACCCGGACGGCAAAGCGAGAACATTGGCATTCGCGTGCTTCTTTGCATACTCAGCTTGTCCTACAGAATGGCACAAGGCTGCTCGTATTCCCTTCACCTTATTCGCACTAACGGAGACGCCGATCCCCGAATGGCAAATCACGACGGCATAATCGGTCTTTCCCTGGACCACTGCTTCCGCTGCCTTCAACGCATAATCGGGGTAATCCACAGATTCCTCCGAGCCGGTACCTAAATCCTCTACCCGATACCCCTTCGACTTTAAGAATTCAGAAATAACTCGTTTGAGTTGAACGCCCCTGTGGTCGCTCGCAATCGCAAAGCTCAACCTCATTGCACCACGTGATCCCACACCTTTGACAATTTTTCTTGAATCGATCGATAGCACCGCTCATAAAAGTCTAACGTCATTCCGATCGGGTCTTCGATGCCCAAAATAATCACGCGATCCTTCACAGGCGGATAAAGATTGACAATAAACCGCTCATGTTCTTCTCCCATAGCCAAGATGAGATCCGCAAAAATCACGTCCTCACGCCGACATAAATGCGACTGAAAACCCTCGACCGATATTTCATCATTCCTCAAAGTCAAAACCGCTTCCGCAGTCGCCGAAGCTCCCTCCCGCGCACAAATTCCACAGGAACTGACTTCAATCTGCTCTTCAAGGCCCTTGCGTTTCAACTCCGCTTTTAACCAACCTTCCGCCATCGGAGACCGGCACGTATTCCCCGTGCACACAATCAAGATTTTCCTCCGTGGGTATCGGCCCAATTCTATTTTTCGAATGGCCTCCTCAACTCGATCGATCCAGGGGCCACGACGCAAAACTTGGGGCGGCCTTTGGACGACATCAACGATGGTTGAATCGCTGCCCCCTTCGCACTTCCCGCTGTCAATCACAATGTCGATTTGATCCGGAAAATTGCGTAATACGTCATCCGCTGTCTGCGGTGATCGATCTCCCGAACGATTCGCGCTGGTGGCCAGGACCGGTTCACTACACCAGTCCAACAATTTCTGAGCGATCGGATGTTTCGGAAATCGGATACCGACTTTTTCGTCCCGTCGATTTAAAGCAATGAATGTGACAGGACCCGGCCAAAACAAATTGGCGAGATATCGAAAAATGCGGCTCTGGACAATATCGAGACGCTCGAGTGTGACAAGGCTTCCGATGTGGTAAGAAAACGGTTTATTTCGGTCACGCCCTTTTAATTCATAAAGCCGCGAGACAGCCTGCGGTGAACGAACGCAGGCTGCAAGTCCATAGACGGTTTCCGTCGGAAACGCCACCACCTTACCGCGCAGGAGCTCGCCAGAAATCGTGCGCAATTCATCCTGATCAATTTGCTTTGGATCGAGCGGAAGAATCCTTGGCTTCATCGTGTGTGATCACTAACTGACCCCTCGGGGAATTTCCCGACCCTTCAACCAATTACGTGGCGCACGTTTCAATCGTTTATTTTTTTCTGTGACGGAACGCGAGAGCTCGACTTTGTGCTGACTCAACTTTGCCTGAAGTGCTTTCGAACGCAGCGCAAGGATTTGAACCGCCAAAATAGCAGCATTCATCGCACCTGATTTGCCAATGGAAACCGTGGCAACAGGAACCCCGCTCGGCATTTGAACCGTGGAGAGGAGCGAGTCAAGACCGTTTAACGCCGAATTCATCGGAACACCGATCACGGGGATCGTCGTATTCGCCGCAATCGCTCCAGCCAAGTGTGCCGCACCTCCTGCGCCTGCAATCACCACCTCCACACCCCGCTTGCGCAACTCCTTAGAAAATTTAGCGACACGTTCCGGACTCCGATGAGCAGATAGGACTTGGACTTCATGCGGAACGCCAAAATGAGAAAGAATTTTGGCTCCTTCGCGCATCACATCCAAATCACTTTCACTTCCCATCACGATTGATACTTGAGGTTTTGACATGGTTCAACCTACCTTCATGTTTTCAAGAACCCGTTTTCCTATATCGCTCCGATAAAAGCCACCGCTAACGGCAATTTCCTTGATCGATCGATACGCTCGCTCATGCGCCTCCCTCAGCGATTCACCCAAGGCCGATACCGCCAACACACGCCCTCCATCCGTCACGACCTTTCCGGATGAACCCTTGCGCGTACCTGCATGAAAGACAAATACACCGTTCGCATTGACCTTATCGAGTCCTTCGATTTCATGTCCTTTTTCGAAAGGGCCGGGATAACCCGCCGATGCCATGACGACCGCTATGCAAGCACGAGTATCCCATTCGAGCGCCTTCGTTTTCAACGCCCCATCTGCAACTTCAAGCATCAGCGGTACGATATCGGTTTTCAGACGTGGCAGAACCGCTTGCGCTTCTGGATCGCCAAAACGGACGTTATACTCCAACACGTAAGGACCACTCGGTGTCATCATCAATCCAAGGTAAAGAAGGCCCCGATACGGTGTGCCGCGACGATTCAATTCCTGGATCACAGGGCGAGCGGTTGTTTCCACGATCCGATTCAATTCTTCGTTCGAAACAAAAGGGCAGGGACAATACGCTCCCATCCCTCCTGTATTGGGTCCACGGTCCCCGTCATAGGCGCGTTTATGATCTTGCGAACTTGCGAGCGGCAGTATTGACGAACCATCTGTAAAAAGCAATACCGAAAGTTCATCGCCAGTTAAATGTTCCTCGATAACGACGCGCTTTCCAGAATTGCCGAAGCGCCGCTTTTCAATGATCTGACGAACGACGTCAACTGCCTCCTTGTGCGTGTTCGTAATCAAGACACCTTTTCCTGCCGCAAGACCATCCGCTTTGATCACAAAGGGAGGTTTTTTTTGGACCATGAAGTGTTTCGCTTGATCGACACGATCAAACGTCTCGTACGATGCCGTGGGCACCCCGAGCCGGGCCATCAAGTCCTTAGCAAACGCCTTACTCCCTTCGAGCTGAGCGGCTGCCTTGGTGGGTCCAAATATCCTAAGTCCCGCGGCCTCAAATGAGTCAACGATTCCATTCACAAGAGGAACTTCAGGACCTACAACGGTCAAATCAATCTTTTGCTCTGCGGCGAACCGTCGAAGCGAATCAATATCCTCGGCGTTGACCTCAACACATTCTGCAAGTTGAGCGATGCCCGCATTTCCAGGCGCCGCATAGATTTTTTTGACGAGCGGACTCTGGTGTATTTTCCAGACCAGCACGTGCTCGCGCCCGCCTGAGCCAACGACAAGAATGTTGGGGATCATTTGAAATCGATTCCGCTTCCTTTCCGTACGACGCCAATTTCCCATGAGTCAATCCGGTGTCCTTTCAGAATGAGCTGCGCTCGATTCACCTGTGAGCGGCGAAGCACGAGGATCATGCCGATCCCCATATTAAACGTGTGATACATTTTGTGTTCCGGATAGCGCGCCCGGCGACGGACCTCAGAAAATAAAGGGGCGATCGGCCAACTCCCCCGCATGACTTCTGAACCTAAGCCTTTAGGTAAAATGCGAGGCAAATTGTCGTAAAAGGCCCCACCCGTAATGTGCGCAATCGCATCGACCCCAACGTGCTGAATCACATCGAGGACTGGTTTGACGTAGATGCAGGTCGGCGTTAAAAATTTTCGGCCGATTGTTCCGGAGAGCTCTGTCTTTGTAAACACCTTTCTAATGAGCGAGAATCCGTTCGCGTGAAAACCTGAAGAAGCGAGCCCTAACAACACATGTCCGGCCCGAACTCGCTTGCCATTGACCATGTTCGATCGTTCCACCACTCCGATTGCAAAACCGGCTAAATCATAAGTAGAATCGCCGTAAAAGCCGGGCATGATCGCCGTTTCGCCGCCGCCCAAAGCGCATCCGGATTCACGACAACCGCGCGCGATGCCTCGCAGGACTTCCATCGTTCGCTTTCGATCGAAAGCACCTGAAGCAATGTAGTCGAGAAAAAAAAGCGGTTTTGCGCCGCACGTAATTAAATCGTTGACAGACATCGCGACTAAATCGATGCCGATCGTGTCGTGCTTACCCACCAACTTCGCCACATCAAGTTTCGTCCCCACCCCATCTGTTGTCGCGACGAGGAGTGGATCGCGAAGCTTTAACTGCTTCATATCAAACAGCGCCGAATAACCTCCGAAATGAACCTGAGTCGCTATTTCGGTCGAACGGGCTAATTTCGCGAGTGCCTGATTAAAGCTCCTGTCCCCTTTCAAATGGGGGACACCAGCGTATGATTCAATCGCAACCATGTTTACCTATGTTCTAACTTAAACTTATCTGCTTCGTCAAATAGCCGGGTCGGATAGGAACCTGTATAACAGGCGGTACAATAATTTTCTTTCGGAAACGAGACAGCGCTTAAAAGCCCTTCGTGGCTCAAATAGCCGAGACTATCGACGTCGAGAAATTCCTTAATTTTATCGAGCGGGTTTTGATAGGCAATTAATTCCTCCCGCGAAGGAAAGTCGATGCCATAATAACAGGGTGAAACGTGAGGCGGACAGCTAATTCGCATATGGACTTCTTTCGCGCCCGCTTTACGCAAAAGCTTCACGCGCGACCTGGACGTATTTCCTCGGACAATGGAATCGTCGATGACGACAACGCGTTTGCCTGAAACGATCTCGACAATCGGATTCAGTTTAATCTTCACTTTGAACGCCCGCGCCGCTTGGACTGGATTAATAAATGTCCGGCCAATATAGTGGTTTCGCGTAAAGCCGTGCGCGAGAGGAATTCCGGATTCTTTTGCGTACCCCATCGCTGCAAAGTTTCCAGAATCTGGAACCGGGACAACCAAATCGGCATCTGCCGGATGCTCGCGAGCCAATATTTCCCCTAACCGCTCGCGCACAAGTGCTACGCTTTCACCAAAAATCTTCGAGTCCGGTCGCGCAAAGTACACATGTTCGAAGATGCATTGCGCAACGCGCGGGTGTTCATCCTTGAATGGATAATAACTCCTCAACCCATGTTGGTCGACAATCAACACTTCCCCTGGGTTTATTTCCCGTATGAATTCGGCTTCGATCAAATCAAAGGCGCAGCTTTCCGAAGCAAGGACGTACGCATCTTTTAACTTCCCAAGGCACAGGGGCCGGAAACCATGTGGATCCCGAAGACCGATCATCTCCTTTGCAGTCAGCAGTGTCATCGTATAAGCCCCCTCGGCCCGTTTTACCGCACCGAGAATGGACTCCGTCGTATTCCTGTAAGTCGGTTTCGCCATGAGATGAACAAATATTTCCGAATCTGTCGTGCTTCCGAAAATAGCACCATAGGCTTCAAGTTCCGACCGCAAAAGCTGAGCATTCACCAGGTTCCCGTTGTGTGCGATCGCGACTTTCCCCCTTGAGTAATCAATCATGTAAGGCTGTGCATTAGCCAAGGTGGTGGAACCGGTCGTAGAATAACGCACGTGTCCGATGGCAGAACGTCCTTTCAGACTATCAAGGGCTTGCATAGAAAATGCCTCGTCGACCAGACCCAGAGCTCGGTGAAGATACATTTGCTCCCCATCGCTGGTCACAATACCGGCACTTTCCTCACCCCGATGCTGCAATGCAAAAAGTCCCAAATAGGTGAGCTCCGCTGCTTTTTCGTGATCGAAAATCCCAAACACACCGCAGTGATGTTTAATCCCTTCTCCGCCCATTGTTTCTCCGCTCGTTTGTGAATGATGTTAGATACGTACCGCTACTCCATTCTCCGAGGAATCGCGGTTCGATACGTTCGCTCGATTTCTTCTGAGTCTAAATGGATCCAGGCATTGACGCGCAATCCAGAACGCGTCACCTTTCCGATTCGGAAGCACGGAACGCCACTTGCTTTTGCTCTGCTTTCCAACTCAAGCTCCTTCGCCGAATCCACCGTAACCAAGACGCGCGACTGGCTTTCGCCAAAAAGCAGCACATCCCGTCGCACGTCCGTCCCAAATTGCAAATTAACTTGAGCCCCCAACGGTTTGTTTAAGGTTCCTAATAAACTTTCCGCGAGCCCGACTGCAAGTCCGCCTTCTGACAAATCATGGCAGGAATTGATCATCCTCAACTTGGCACAATCCAATATGAGTTGGTGTAGTGACCGCTCTTTTTCCAAATCGAGTTGAGGCGGCCTTCCAGCCCGCACACCGTGGTAAACCAAAAGGTATTGGCTTCCCCCTAATTCCTCAAACGTATCGCCCAATATATAAACTGAATCTCCCACGTTCGTAAAAAACGACGGAATTCGTTCGTCGACATCATCAATGAGCCCAACCATGCCAATGGTCGGCGTCGGATAGACCGCCCCTTTCGGATTCTCATTGTAAAAGCTCACATTACCGCCGGTCACAGGGGTATTCAACACACGGCAAGCTTCCGCGATTCCTTCAACCACGCGGCGGAACTGCCAAAAGACGTCAGGCTTCATCGGGTTCCCGAAATTAAGACAGTTCGTTATCGCAATCGGCTTCGCCCCCGTCGAAACGACGTTCCTTGCTGCTTCAGCCACCGCAATTTTTCCGCCTTCATAGGGATCGAGGTAACAGTACAGACCGTTGCCATCGGTCGAAATCGCAAGTCCCTTTCGCATTCCTTTAATGCGGACGACGGCAGCATCGTGTCCCGGAAGAAAAACGGTATCCGTCCGCACCATATGGTCATATTGCTCATAGATCCATTGTTTTGAGGCAATCGTGGGTGCATCTAACAACATGAGCAGAACTCGATTCAAGTCCTTGGGCTCTTCAATTCGACCGGGATCGAACCTGCGTGTCGTACTTAAGTACGCGGGTTCTTTCGCCTCTCGTTTGTAAACCGGAGCTTCATCGGTTAACGCTTTTGGGGGAATGTTGGCGACGACTCTTCCGTTGTCCACAACACGCATCGTCTTTCCATCTTTGACTTCTCCTAATTTCACCGCAGCTAAATCCCACTTCTCGAAAATCTCTTCTACGCGTTTTTCTTTGCCCCTTTCGACAATAACAAGCATTCGCTCTTGAGACTCTGACAGCATGATTTCATAGGGCGTCATTGCAGCTTCACGGCGCGGGACTTTTGACAGATCAATTTCGATTCCAGAGCCGGCCCGTGAAGCGGTTTCAGACGTTGAACAAGTGAGCCCTGCCGCTCCCATATCCTGCATCCCAACAATTGCGCGAGAATGCACAAGCTCAAGACATGCTTCTAGCAGCAACTTTTCCATAAACGGATCACCCACCTGAACCGCGGGCCGATCTCGACCAGAATCCTCCGTCAGCTCACGAGAAGCAAAAGATGCCCCTCCCAAACCATCGCGGCCGGTCGTCGCACCAACATAATAAACCGGATTTCCAACGCCGGATGCAGAACCTCGCACCAAATCCTCTTTCTTCATGATCCCGAGACACAAAGCATTGACGAGCGGATTGCCTTCGTAGAAATCATCAAAATAAATTTCCCCACCCACCGTGGGAATCCCGACACAATTGCCATAATGAGCTATCCCTCCGACCACCCCGCGCAGAAAGTTCTGGTTTCGCTCGCGATCTAAACTTCCAAACCGAAGCGAGTTCGTGAGCAGAACCGGCCGGGCCCCCATCGTAAAAATATCACGAATGATACCGCCTACACCCGTTGCAGCGCCCTGAAATGGTTCGACCGCAGAAGGATGATTGTGGCTTTCAATTTTGAATACGACCGCAAGGCCGCTCCCAATATCCACGACCCCCGCATTTTCTTCTCCCGCTTTGACCAATAATTGTTTCCCATCCCGCGGCAGAAGTGCGAGCACGGGCTTTGAATTCTTATACGAGCAGTGTTCGCTCCACATGACGGAAAAAATTCCGAGCTCCGTATAATTTGGATCTCGACCTAAAATCGTCCGGATGCGATCAAACTCATCATCCGTAAGACCATGGGTGTTCGCTAATGCTTGTGTTACCTTGGGTTCTTGAGTTGCAACTGTTTCCATCTTGCTGAGAAAGCGCACGTCAGATATACGTAAGGTTTCAAACCCTCTTTATCGATACGCCTCCAAAATCGAATCCCAAATTTTCCGGCCGTCCTCGCAACCGAGGATCTGCTCACTTGACCGCTCGGGATGCGGCATCATCCCTAACACATTCCCTTCTTTATTTAACACCCCTGCAATGTGGCGAAGAGAACCATTCGGGTTAAATTCATCTCCAAGCTCGCCTGTTTCAGACACATAGCGAAACGCAATTTGATTGTTCGCTTCCAGTTCCTCCAACGTTCGTTCGTCACAAAAATAACCACCTTCGCCGTGGGCAATCGGGATTTTAAGGATCTCGCCCGGTTCTAAACGGGTTGTAAACATAGAGCGCGCATTTTCGGTTTTGAGATGAACGTGCTTACAAACAAAACGGAGGGACTTATTTCGAAGCATGGCACCTGGCAAAAGACCTACTTCGAGCAAGATTTGAAAGCCGTTGCAGATGCCGAGAACGGGTCTTCCCAGCCTTGCATGTCTCTCAACCGCTTCCATCACAGGCGAAAATCTCGCGATGGCTCCACAGCGAAGATAATCGCCGTAGCTAAATCCTCCAGGCAAAACGACGAGGTCGATCTCTCCGACCGACGTACTCTTATGCCAAATGTACGCGACATCGATTTTAACGACATCCCTCAATACGTGAAAGCAATCACGATCGCAATTCGAACCTGGAAAAACAACGATCCCAGCTTTCATTCAAACTTGTTCCACCCGAACCGTATATTGTTCGATCACGGGATTCACGAGCAACTGCCCGCACATCGCCTTGATATCGCTTTCTGCTTTCTCCTGACCGTTGGCGTTGAGAACCATTTCAAAATGTTTGCCAACGCGAAGGCTCTCAATGTTTTGAAATCCAAGTGAACGAAGCGATTGGAGCACCGTCTGGCCTTGTGGATCCGAAACGGATTCTTTGAGTGTAACATCGATTTTTGCCTTGTACATAGCTGCTATCCTATCTCGTTTCCGGTGAGTCTCCGATAAATTTCACGATACGCCTCGCTCGTTTTCCGTACCACCGATTCCGGTAACTCTGGGGCAGGCGGCTTTTTGTCCCATTTGATTTCGAGGCAATAATTTCGCACAATTTGTTTGTCAAAACCGGGCTGATCATGACCAGGTTCGTAGACGTCAAGGGGCCAAAAACGCGAACTATCGGGCGTCAGGACTTCGTCGATCAATATCAGCTCTCCGTTTCGCTGGCCGAATTCAAACTTGGTGTCTGCAACGATAATTCCTCTAGATTCCGCATAGGCCGAACCTTTTTGAAATAGCTGGGTTGAGATGGAACGCAACCGATCCGCTACCGCTTCACCGACAATCTCAGCTGTTTGTTCAAAAGAAATGTTTTCATCGTGTCCGGTTGTCGCTTTCGTAGCCGGTGTAAAAATAGGCTCCGGAAGCCTGGCACATTTTTTAAGCCCCGCCGGCAGATTGTATCCGCACACGGCTCCAGTCGAGAGATAATCCTTCCAACCACTTCCAGTGAGATAACCGCGGACAACGCATTCTACCGGGTACGGCTTTGCTCTTTGGACGAGCATCGAACGGCCTTCCAGATAGATTCCAAATTCACCTAAAATTTCTTTCCGTACACTCATCCTTGAAAGATCCGTCGTTATGAAATGGTGTGGAACGACCTCTTTTAAGAAATCAAACCAGAAAGCCGAGATTTGCGTCAGCACTTCACCCTTGAAAGGGATCGGATTTGGAAGCACGTGATCAAATGCACTCAAACGATCCGAAGTCACGATAAGCAATTTGTCTTGTTCCACTGCATAGATATCGCGTACTTTACCGCGACGGACAAGCGGGAGTGGCAGATTCGATTCCCAAACCGTCTTCACGCGGCGGCCCTCGTGCGATTAAATGCCAAGACGCCCAAAAATAGTATCCACATGTTTCGTGTGATAAGCGTAGTCAAAAGTCGAAACAATTTCCTTCCTGCTCAAATATTTGAGGATGTTCCGGTCCGCCAAAACGGCTTCCTGAAGCGTTTTTTTATTGTCCCAAACTTTTTTTGACACCTCTTGGACGTAGGAATAAGCTTGTTCGCGGGAACAGCCCTTTTGAATCAATTTTAAGAGCAAACCTTGGGAAAAAATCATTCCACGACTCTGCTCGAGGTTCTGACGCATCCGGTCCTTTCGAACGTCCAAATGTTTGAGGACGTTCGTCATCGTGCCAACCATATAATCGAGAAGAATTGTGCTGTCCGGGAAAATAATTCGTTCTACCGAAGAATGAGTAATATCTCGTTCGTGCCAAAGCGCGATGTTTTCCATCGCAGCAACGGCATTGCCGCGAAGCACGCGCGATAGTCCCGCAACCCGCTCGCTCGTGATCGGATTCCGTTTGTGGGGCATCGCAGAAGAACCTTTCTGTGTTTTGCCGAAGTGTTCTTCTACCTCCAACGTTTCCGTCTTTTGAAGGTTCCTAAGTTCGGTTGCAAGTTTTTCCAAAGAACCGCCGATGATTGCAATCGTTGTCAAATACTCAGCGTGGCGGTCTCGCTGGATAATCTGCGTCGAAATTGGTGCCGGTTTCAGTTTCAACTTTTTGCAAACCAATGCCTCTACTTGAGGCGCCACATTCGCAAAAGTACCTACCGCACCAGAAATCTTTCCGTAAGAAACATTTTCAGCGGCACGTTCGAAGCGCTCCAGGTTACGCTTGAATTCTGCGTAAAACAGCACCATCTTCAAACCAAAAGTGATCGGCTCAGCATGGACCCCGTGGCTTCGACCCACCATGAGCGTCCACTTATGTGCGCGAGCCATTCGCTTCAATACGGAGATCAAACCTTTGAGATCGCGAAGTAAAATACGAGAAGCATCTTTTAACTGAAGGGCAAGCGCGGTATCTAAAATGTCGGATGAAGTGAGACCGAAATGAACGAACCGGCCATTTGGTCCAACGGACTCGGACAGATGTGTCAAGAAAGCGATCACATCGTGTTCGACGGACGATTCAATCTCTTGGACGCGTTTCAGACTCACCCGCGCTTTGGCGCGTACTTTTTGAGGGATCCCTTTTGGAATATAACCATAGTGCGCGAGTGCTTCAAGCACCGCGAGCTCGACCACGAGCCACTTCTCGAGCTTCATTTCTTCCGTCCAAATGCGGCCCATATCTGGCCGCGTGTAGCGTGCTATCATCTTTTATCTCTAGTAGCGCTAAGGGGATTTGAACCCCTGTTTTCAGAATGAGAATCTGACGTCCTAGACCAACCTAGACGATAGCGCCTCGACAAGCGCAAAGAGCCCTCCTTCTGATCTGCTGTAACCTCTTATGCTACATATATTTCCGGAAGGTTTTGTAGAAATTTCGGGAGTCGTAGTATACAAGATGTAGGGTATCTCGTCAATTAAAATGAAGCAATTGTGGGGTCGGGGAGTTTCTCGACCCCACATCCTGATGGCCACAGGCCCGAAGGATCTCGCAAGATCCTTCGCTACGCTCAGGATGAGCCATCGGACTCGCTCAAAAAAAACTCCGCGATGGCTCAGATAAATCGTATCCCCCGACTTTACGCGCGAGGGTGGAACTGCTCGTATACCGATTTCAAGCGATCTCTCGTAATATGCGTGTAAATTTGTGTCGTCAAAATGTCCGCATGACCTAAAAGTTCTTGAACGACGCGCAGATCTGCTCCTCCCTCCAACAAATGAGTCGCAAAGGAATGCCGGAACGTATGCGGCGAAATTTTTTTTCGAATCCGTGTCTGCCTCGCATAGCGGCGGACCATTTGCCAGACAGCCTGACGTGTCAGGCACTCGTCCCGCTTCAACCCTGTAAACAGATTTCCTTTTCTCCCGTTGGACCGACGCCCGTGACTCAAGTATCGTTCGACTGCTTGTTTTGCGTCGCGGCCTATTGGCACAATTCGTTCTTTACCGCCTTTCCCGCGACATTTTAGAAACCCCGAATCTAAATTCAAATCCTCAACTTTCAAACCGACGAGTTCAGAAACACGCATGCCTGTTGCATACAAAAGCTCCAAAATTGCGCGGTCTCGAATTCCCATTGGATTTCGTACGTTCGGTACCCGAAGCATAGCTTCCACTTCTCTTAAGGTTAAAAACGAAGGTAAATTTTTCCAAAGCTTAGGAGAATCGAGGACGCTTGTGACGTCTTCTTTAACCACGCCCTCCTTGAGAAGGAACCGGTGGAAGAGTTTGATAGCGACGAGCGCTCGAGCAATAGAAGAGGCTTCCTGTTTTCTCTGCTTTTCATAAAAGAGAAACTGTGTGATCTGGTTCCGCGAGATGTCCTGAACATGCTTGACGTCATGAGCCGACAAAAAACTGGCGTATTTTTTTAAATCACTTTCGTACGCAAGCAAACTGTTCTGAGCCAGTCCCTTTTCGACGGACAAATATTCGATGAAATCACGCAGATGCCCCGATAAAAAATCGCTTGGTTTCATGATTTGATCATTTTCTCAAATTCTGCTTCGGTGACGATTTTTACGCCGAGTTTCTTTGCCTTATCATATTTAGATCCTGGTGACTCGCCAACCAACAAAAAGCTGGTTTTTTGACTTACGCTCGAACTCCAATGGCCGCCAAAACGCCGGATCGTCTGCTCGATCTCATTGCGAGAATACTTCTTAAGGACGCCCGTTACGACAATGGTCTTCCCCGCCAGCGGCGCGACACTTCGCTTTGCTTCGGCCACGTTAAACCGGACACCAGCCTTTCTTAATCTGTCGACAATTTTGTGCGTCCCGGAATCTGTAAAAAAATCAACGATCGATCTCGCGGTCGTGGGACCGATCTCACGAATCGTGCACAGCTCCTCCTCACGAGCTTCCATCAACCGATCCAAGTTCTGAAAGTGATCCGCCAGAATTTGCGCTGCGTGTTCTCCTACGTTTAAAATTCCAAGACCGTAAATCAGGCGGTACAACTCCTGCATCTTGCTTTTCTCGATCGCGGCAAACAAATTCTCTGCCGATTTTCTCCCCATCCGTTCTAGCTTGACGACAGATTCAAAACTCAACTCGTAAATATCCGCTAAATGACGCACCAATTTTTCGTCCACAAGTTGTTCCACCAACACGTCGCCCATGCCTTCAATGTCCATCGTGTCCCGCATCGCGAAGTGTTTGATTCGACCTTTCAGCTGCGCCGGACACGCAAGGCTGACACATCGGATCACCACCTCGCCTCCGACGCGCACTGCCCGGCTGCCACAAACCGGACAGTGCTCTGGAAATTTAAATTTCTTTAATGCACCCTTTCGCTTTTCCTTGAGGACGCCGACCACTTTTGGAATGATTTCGCCGCTCTTCTCGACACGGACTTGATCGCCCACACGGACATCGAGGCGTTCAATTTCATCGGCATTGTGAAGGCTTGCGCGCGAAACGGCTGTGCCCGAAAGCCGGACTGGTTGTAAAATCGCAACCGGTGTTAGTGCCCCCGTCCGTCCCACGCTGATTTCGATATCGTTGAGCAATGTGACCGCTTGCTCGGCGGGATACTTGTAGGCGATCATCCACCGTGGCGCTTTGCTCGTCGTGCCCAATAGCCGCTGCGCTTCAAACGAATCCACTTTGACCACGAGACCGTCAATGTCATAGTCGAGTCTCTCCCGTTTCTCCTTAAAAGCTTCCGCAAAATCGATCACCGCTTCGATATTTTTCACATGCTTGGTATGCTCGATCGTTTTAAAACCCAACTCGCGGAGCCACTCAAAGAAGCCGGACTGAGCGCCAATCGATACACCGCCAGTAACACCCAAACCGTGACAGAAAACACTTAAGTCCCGTTTCGCCACGAGCTTTGGATCTAACAATTTGAGTGTTCCCGCGCAGGCATTCCGTGGATTGGCAAAAAGCTCTTCACCGGCTTTTTCCTTATCTTGATTCAATCTTTCAAAGCTTGTGTGTGAAAGATAGGCTTCACCGCGCACCTCAACGAGTTCGGGCACTTTTCCTCTCAACTTCGCACCGGGAGCAGGGATGCGGAGCGGAATACTACGAATCGTTTTCAAATTTTCTGTAATGTCGTCGCCTGTCCGGCCGTCACCGCGAGTCGCACCGAGCACAAAAAGACCGTCTCGATACAGTAACGAAATTGAGACCCCGTCAATCTTTTCCTCAACAAAATAATCCACCTGGCTCGTGTTGAGGCCCTTCTTCACGCGCGCGTCAAAGTCACGCAGCTCGCCATAGGAGTATGTGTTATCCATGCTCATCATGGGGATTTCGTGACGGACTGTTTTGAAGCCTTGCAAGGGCACACCACCCACTCGCTGGCTCGGAGAGTCGGGCGCAACAAATTCAGGGAATGAATGTTCTAACTCGATCAGCTCATGCATGAGCCGGTCGAACTCTTGATCTGAAATAACCGGCTTCGTTTCCAAATAGTACTTCCGATTGTGGAAGTCAATCTCTTTGCGGAGCTTTTCAATTTTCTTTCTCGCTTCTGCTTTGGTCATCCCACCACCTCCTTTAGCAAACCACGGTTTGCCAAGAAGCGGAGTCTGCCCTCTGATTCCACTCCGCTTCTTGAAAAATGCTCCGCATTTTTTAAAGGAGGTGGTGGGATCATAACAGACGGTCGGCGAGGAAGGCTGGAAGACCGGCTTTCCTTATTTTTCGAGCTGCCGTTTCATTGTCGTAGTCCAGCCGGACAATCTCGAGTGTCTGATCGTCCGAATCAAAAAAGGCAAAACTCAGTTTCGGACTCCGATCTCGCGGTTGACCGATGCTCCCCGGATTTAACACGTAACGTTCCCCAGCTGGCAACCGATACGAGCCAGCCGGTAAATATCGCGCAAGACCGCTTCGCACCGTAAACAAAGACGGAATGTGCGTGTGACCGAAGAAACAAAAATCCGTTTCCAGCGCCCGGAAAGTCGGCTGGGCATCGGCCGAGCTAAAAAGGTAATGGAACTCGCCTGGCTCGTGAACACTTCCATGCGTCCACGTGATCTTTGCTTTCCGATCGATCACGATACGCGGAAAGTCACGAATTACTCTTTTATCCTCTTCATCTAATACACTTGCCGTCCATTCAATCGCTTCCTTAGCCCAAGGGGTAAAATCGTTCCGGAGCGCTGCGTCTTCAATCGCCTGGTCGTGATTGCCCATGATGATTTGTGCCGCCACCTCCCGAACCAACATTAAACACTCGGACGGATTCGCACCGTAACCGACGACATCCCCTAAACAAATCACTTGGTCTATGTTCGCCTTCTTAATTTCCGAAAGAACGCGCTCGAGAGCTTCCAGATTCGAATGAACGTCAGAAATAATGGCGTATTTCATCGCAGATCCGACGTTACCGCTATCTTCGCGAGGCCATTTGGAACGCAAATAAAAATACAAGTCGTGGTTCTTTCCGCGACCAATAGCCGGCAAGAAAGGAACCTGAGAGATTGTGCCAAATACTGAAGAGCGCGCTAGGAAGCGCGGCGGCGGGTGAAAAATACTGAAGTGCCAAAGCAACACCCAAACCTGAATTTTGCATGCCCACCTCGATCGCAATGGTCCGGCGATCTCGTTCGCCTAACCCCAAGCCCTTCGAAAACCAGTAGCCACCGGCCAACCCTAATAAATTGTGGAGGACAACACCGGCCACAAGCGTCGCCGCAGCGGAAGCCATATTCTCACGATTCAAAGCAATGATGATCGCGATGATCAGGATGATCGAAAAAACGGAAAATAAAGGAAAAACCTGCTTCACCGTTACAAAGCGGCTGCCCCAATACGTGTTGATCAGTACGCCCAAGATCACTGGAATAATCACAATTTTAAGAATGCTCAAAAACATGCTCCCCACCGGAACCGCAACGACTTGGCCGGCGTATACCCAAGTGAGGAATGGCGTCATCACAACCGCCAGTAATGTCGACATCGATGTGAGGGTAATGGAAAGCGCAACATCGCCCTTTGCCAAATAGCAGATGACGTTTGATGCAGTCCCTCCTGGACAACACCCAACAAGCACCAAGCCTGCCATAAGTTGAGGGGGAAGTTGAAAAACGCGGGCCACGGTCCAGCCAGCCGCCGGCATGATCAAAAACTGGAGCAGTACTCCCAAACCAACTACGGAAGGCCGCTTCGCAACGTCCACAAAATGGTTCCACGAAAGCGTCACGCCCATTCCGAACATCACGAGACCAAGGAGCGGAACAATCGCGGATTGGAGAGGCAAAAAAGCCGGTGGGCAGCCGTAGGCAACCACCGAGGAAAGGACGGCCCAAAGCGGAAATAACTGGATTAGCCTTGCGATCATCGATGTTGGAGATCAGCAGCTCATCGTGCGTTACGAAATCAACTTTCTGAACTCAGGATGGTCGTGAAGATTTTTTAGATCGCGATCACGTTGCATATGTTCAAAATCGGAATAACCAAGCGAAATTGCTCGCGCGAGAGCAGTCAGCGCTTCCGTGGTTTGCTCGAGGAGGGCGAAACTGCAAGCTAAATTGTAATGAACGACGGGATCCTCTTTCTTGAGTTGGGCAAGCCGTTTGTCGATTACAAGCCCTTTTTCATAAAGACCTTTTTGCGTGTACATTTCGGCGAGCGGGATTAGCGCATCGACAAAATTCGGATTTTTTCTCACAAGCGCTTCAAGGAAAGTCACCTCAGCGTCAGCAGTTTCACCTGACATAGAATGCAGCACTACGATCAATACCGCGGCAGAGAGGGATCAACTTCCAAAACCCAGCGGTCGATGCCGCCCGCTAAACTCTTGACCCGCTTAAATCCTGAGTTCGTAAGAATCTGAGCTGCTCGTAGACTCCTCATCCCATGGTGACAATGAACCACAATATCCTTGTCGAGTGGCAGCTCATTCATTCGCTCAGAAATTTGTCCGACCGGAATGAGTTTTCCGCCCATATTGACGATCTCATATTCATGAGGCTCTCGTACATCCAAGACCAGCGGTGGATTGCTACCTTCTAGCATGCGCTTGAGTTCCTCCGGATCGACCTCCTCAACCTCAGGACTCGATGATTCCTCAGGTTTCCGCTCTTCGCCCCGGCCTAAACCGCAAAATTCTTCGTAATCGATCAGCTCGTGTATTTTCCGCTCCTTTCCACAAATGGGGCAATTTTTATCTTTTCTCAGCTCAAATTGTTTGAAGCGCATACTTAGCGCGTCGAAAGAAAGAAGCCGCCCCTCGAGGCTTTCTCCGATCCCAAGAATAAGTTTCACTGCTTCTGTGGCTTGAATAACGCCAATAATTCCAGGTAAAACTCCAAGCACACCGCCTTCCGCACATGAAGGAACGAGGCCAGGCGGGGGCGGCTCAGGATACAAGCACCGGTAACACGCACTTTCAGGCGGATGAAAAACGGTCACCAACCCTTCGAACCGGAAAATACTCCCGTACACGTTGGGCTTACCAAGAAGCACACACGCATCGTTGACAAGATAACGCGTGGCAAAATTATCTGTGCCATCGATGATAACGTCATACATGTTAAAAATTTCGAGCGCATTTCCGCTCGTCAGCTTCATGTCGTGTGTTCTGATTTCGATAAAAGGATTAATTTCGCGAAGTGTTTCCCGGGCAGATTCGACTTTGCGCTTTCCCAATTTACTCTGGCCATGAACAATCTGCCTTTGAAGATTAGTCTCATCCACAACGTCAAAGTCAATCAAACCCAAGATCCCGACGCCAGCCGCGGCGAGATACATAGAAACCGGGCTACCGAGGCCGCCCGTACCAATACAGAGAACACGTGCAGATTTGAGCCGTTTTTGCCCTTCCATTCCTACTTCGGGCATGATGAGATGGCGGGAATAACGTTTAATTTCTTCGTTTGAAAAACCAACGCCTTTGGCACGTTCTCGAAAGATGTCCGAAATCGAACCACCTGCTACGGAAGGAACGATGGTGACTTCGCTTTGTTCTTGGATCGGTGTTTCCAACTGATTCAAGTGCCGGATGTCGCGAGATCCAACGTAAACATTGACAAAATTCCTTAAATTTCCATGCTCATCGTACAGGTGGCTCTTGATATCTGGATAACGTTCCTTTAGCTTCGAAAGCAGTTCACCGACGGTCTTGCCGGACAGCTCGACGACGTTCGTCCCACCCACATAGGTTTTCAGCGACGCGGGAATTGTGACCTTTGGCATTCAAATTTTCCTCCTAAAGCGTACTCGTTATGATACCACAAACGTCAATGGCGCCTGCGACCGAATTATTTGAGCCGTCGGGGAGTTTTTTTCAGATAAAGTCGGCTCATCCTGAGGCCCGAAGGGCCGAAAGGATCTCATTGATGAGATCCCTCGCTTCGCTCGGGATGAGGGGTCGGGAAAACACCCCGACCCCTCAATTATTTAATAATCAGGTCCTCTTGATCCATTGTAGATCGATCCTCTCTGAGTATCCAGCTCGTTAGCTCTCCTGTCCCTTTTTGGAACGACTGGACGATAATGCTGGAATACCCGGGCCAGGGCGTGTGATGAAAATCATACTCGCTCGGCCGTGCCGGATGATCCGGGTGGGAATGATAATAACCAACAATCTCAAGCCCGCGGCGGACCGCTTCTTTTTCTGCTCGAAGCGTCTCTTCAGGTGAAATTAGAAATCGATTTTGGGGGCTGTCCGCTCGCTGATTCGTCATCTGGAAGATCTCTCTGACATCCTTTTTAACCCCTCCGGGGTTGTATTTTCCCAAAAGGAAACCGCAACATTCGTTGGGATACGCCGTTTCGGCGTGATGCCGTATTAATTGTTCAGTTTGAGTGGTCAGGTAAAGCGGCATGCCGATCTTTCCAAAAATTCTCAGACAGGTACAAAAATCCGCTGTCTGGCAAAATGGTTACGAGGACGCCTTTCTGAATGCTTCTGGCTAACTCAAAAGCAGCCACCAAGTTCGCTCCTCCGGAGGGACCGATGAACATCCCTTGATGGCGCGCCATGAAGAGAGCCATGTCCTGCGCTTTTTCCGTCGCCACGTAAATTTTTTCATCCGCGATATCATCGTAAATCTCAGGCACCAGCGAGCTCGCTAAATGCTTCAACCCTTCAAGACCATGAAAAGGCCTATCCGGCTCCATAGAAAAGATTTTAATTTTTGAATTGCGCTCCTTAAGAAAGCGTCCAACACCGACAAACGTACCGCTCGTTCCCAATCCCGTTACAAAATGAGTGACCGCACCTTCTGTTTGTTCCCAAATTTCGGGACCGGTGGTTTCATAATGAGCTCTCCAGTTATCCGGATTTGAATACTGGTCTGGATAAAAATAACGTGCGCGCTCCGCTTTGTAAAGCGCTCTCGCTTTCAAGATGGCGCCGTCACTTCCTTCGATGGGATCTGTTTCGATCACCTTCGCGCCGTAGGCGACTAAAATCTTTTTTCGTTCTTCGGATGCATTTTTGGGAAGACAGAGTTCGACCTTAAAGGAAAGAGCAGCACCAATCATGGCGAAGGCGATGCCGGTGTTTCCGCTCGTTGCGTCGAGAAGGATCATTGTAGCGGGATTAAATTTACCCTTTTGAATGGCCTCTTTCACCATATTGAGCGCTGGCCGGTCTTTGACCGAGCCGCCCGGATTGTAAAATTCAGCCTTTGCGTAAACACGGACGCTTGGAATCCGCTCACGAAACGCAGTTATCTCGATGAGCGGTGTCTTGCCAACTTTGCTCAGAATCGGGTGTTGCGCGATTCTTTCGATATCGGAATGAATGGGTTGATCCTCCGATTCATGCGATTACCATATTTACCCGACCTCTCGGAGAGTTTTTTTCTCTCTCCCCGAGGGGCCAACTTTAATCGTTATTGTCCACCAAAGGATTCGCAAGCTCAACTGACATGTCAAGTAATCGTTTCACCGAAGAAGAAGAATTTCTCGGCGACAGCATCAGTGGACATTACACGCTCGTAATAGCTTCCACGGCTTGGCGGAACGCGGGCGGATGAATTGCAGGATAGCGATAAAGGAGCGGTTCGATCTCGTCAAAGTAGTGCTGAACCATTTGCGGGTCGATCAATCCTCGGACGATCATCGTACGGACGTCTTGGAGATCCTGGCTGTGGCCGCGCTCGATCTTGGCAAGTGCCTGGGCGTAAAAATCGTAGTGATAAAAGGCGATTTGGCCTTCACTCGTGACATACAGACTGCGCTTTTCCCATCCGGGGATCTCGGGAATAAAATCCGCTGGACAGGCCAGCTCAATATTCATCTCGAGCTGCTCCTTCAAATCGGGAATCGCCCGAAGCAATTGATCAGTCTCCGGGAAAATTCGGATATCGACGTCGATCGTGGTTTTTCGGGAGCCCAGCAATACTGCGGTAGCCCCTCCCGTAAAATACACCCGTGCTGTCTGGTCGGCTTTGGCACCCAGCACACGCATCAGCCGACGAATCCGATCTTGATCGGTTAGCTGGCGCATTCAACCGCTCGTTCGAAGCTCACGAGTCTGCGGATTAGGGCATTGTACCGCCCATGGGCCCCATCCGGCTCGCTCTGAGAGAGGAGTCGATAAAGCTGTAGTTCGGGAAAGGCAAACGAATGGTCCGGCACATCAACTCCCAACCTTTTAAGCCTTGGCATTCCAATGGCCACAAGGAGAGCCTGGGGGGACTCTACTCCTCGAGAGAGGTCCCGAATCCCAGCCTCGATCAGATCACCTCCTGGAAATATACTAAAAATCATGATGCTAGTATACCAATTAGAAGGCGTCCTGCAAGCGGACAGCCTGCAGGGTGCCCTTGAATAGGACGCCTATGTTTGGCGTTGATTAGATCGCTGCTAGATCGCTATTGGCTAAGTTTTAAGACGTGTTAAATATTTCCACAAGAGACACTTTGCTATGCCTCAAGTTAGGAGTTCTCGGGGCGGGCAGATTCGAACTGCCGACCTCACGGTCCGGAATTGGGACGTCGCATAAAGATGCAGCACCCCTCCAGACCATAGGAGATGTATCTCAGGCTTCGTTTCTAGACCTTTCTTAAATTATCCTTTGCAGATTGTAAGTTGGCATCTATCTGCAAAGCCTTTTGGAGATGTTGTCGCGCTCTTTTTTTATCTCCCGCATAAAAGTAAACAGCTCCCACATCACTATGCGCTTGGGCGTCGTTTGGACGCAATTGAAGATAACCTTCGAAATGCTGAAGTGAACCGTAATAATCCTTAAGATCAAAAAGCAATCTTGCTAGTTGTTTATGCGCATCCGCGTAGTCCGGCATAAGCTCGATTGCCCGTTTGTAATGAGCAATTGCTAGCGGATAATTTTCCCTAGCCTTGTGTATGATGGCGAGATAGCGGTGTCCCTCATGAGAATCGGGATGACACTGAAGCAACTCCTGAGCATAATGACCCCCATTGTCGAGATCTTCCAGTTGTAGGTAGCTCGCCGAAAGACCTGACAAGGC
>Ga0156289_1060_pt1 | contig 33899 bp, 30 predicted proteins | sample RifCSPlowO2_12_FD_116157 | JGI IMG/M metagenome (GOLD analysis project Ga0156289, IMG submission 116157) | Omnitrophica bacterium RIFCSPLOWO2_12_FULL_50_11
ACGTAACGCCCCATAAATAAAACGTAACGCCCCATAAATAAAAAAGGGTAAACACAGAAAATAAAGAATTCCAATCTGATCACTCATTCCACCAAACTTTTCGGGGTGAGCAAACAGGTTCCAATAAACCAGAATGAAGTCCATGAAACTCCTTCCCATTCCATATTTCTCATATTCTAGTCCGGGTATCGGATCTGTTCCGAACAACTCACCGTAAAAAGGATAAAATGGATTTTTAGTCCGATACCAACTCAGAAGAAGCCAATATCCGCTGCCCATGATGATTCCAAAAACCCATAAAGAAAATTTGCCAATATGGTTGAAGTTTGTTTTCTTGCCCACAAGCTTAAATAACCACACGCCACCTAAGGCAATAATCCCAAGAAGCCCAAGATATTTAATGGAAATTGCACAACCTGCCAAGAGACCGCTTAATAAATAAGCACCGCTGGATTCTTGTTCAAAAGCGTTGATCAGCATCAAAAGCGACACAAAGATAAAAAAAGCGAGAGCCACGTCCACATAAGTAGTGGACAACATATTGAATATTCCTGGAGTTAACCAAACAATCAGTGCAGAGAAAATTGCCATGCTCGCCTTCTTTGTCGTTTGATGAACAACCTCTCGAACGCCGAAGAAGAGAAGAAGTCCACAAACGAAATGAAACAGTTTGGCTGTCAAAACTCCACCCGTGGCGAGCCCGATTAAATACAAGTTGTAAAAAAAAAGTGGGAAGTAAGAATTAATGTCATAATACAAGGGAGAAAGTGAGCCTCTTTTTAAAAAAATCTTGGGCAAATTTAAGTGATAACATAATGCATCGCCACCAGTTTCTGGTGAAGCAACGCCCGTTAATAGAAAAATGAATGAGACAATGAACAAGACATTTAAAAGAGTTGTGCTTCTATGTTCTGGTCCCTCGAAGCTTCGCCAAACCGCTCGCAGCCAATCTAAAAGTTCGGCAAACAATTGAAATCTTAAAATCACTATGCTGAACAAGCATGCCCAAATTACCCATCGATTCAACAAGCCTAAAAAGTCTAATACGACAACTCCGTATGACAGGCAAACCATGCCGAGTGCAAACAAAACGATTCCACAAAGAATTTTTTCTCGGATTGAAAAGAATCGTTTAAAGGATCGTCCACAAAAAAAGACCGCCGGAAAAATAATGACCCAGGCAAAAATACCGTCGAGAAGTTTTAAAAACATGGATCGTTATCTTCCAAGGCGGATTTCTTGCGTTCTCCCTGTAGAAGCTGAGAAACTACCAGAATGAGGTGGTTTTATTTCAAGGCCAGCAAAATTAAGATGGCGTCTTCCTCTCTGAATTCCTTCGAGGATTGAATACCGAACCAGATTCCAAGAATGCAACCTATATCGAAAAGCGACCCTAAGAACCCCAAGTGAATACTGTAAACCATTCCAAAAACTGATCGAAGATGCATCTGGAAAATACTTAGTAGGACACGAAATTTCACCGACTTTGAAACCTGAATAAAAAACTTGAGCTAAAAGTTGGTTATCAAAGACGAAGCCGTCCGAATTCTTTACAAATGGAATCGTTTCTAAAACGCGACGTGAATAAGCACGATATCCCGTATGATACTCGGACAAGTGTTGCCAGAGAAGGATGTTTTCAATAAGCGTTAAGATGCGGTTGCCAACATATTTATAAACCGGCATCCCACCGCTTAACGTGCTGTTCCCGAGTAAACGAGAACCGATCGCCACGTCATAAGTTTCATGTGCAATGAGCCACGCTAACGGTTCAATTAGGGCAGGCGTGTATTGATAATCGGGGTGAAGCATGACCACAATGTCAGCATTACGCTTCAGAGCTTCCTCGTAGCATGTTTTTTGGTTTCCACCATATCCCCGATTGGTACGATGTTCAATAATGACTTGGACGCCTAATCCCCTGGCGATTTCTACCGTTCTGTCTTGACTGGCATCGTCGACTAGGATGACTTCGTCAACCGTGTCAAATGGAATCTCACGATAAGTACGCTCTAGGGCCTTTTCTGCATTATAAGCAGGCATTGTCAGAACAACTTTTTTGTTTCGGATCATATTCCCCTGACTCCTAGCTAGAATCCAGTAAAAAGAAGAAGCCTCCGTTGTTATAATGGATTTGGCAAGGATCCCTTTTTCACCAAATGGGCGAAAAAAACAAACAACGGGAGGCAAAATGATCTTAACCGGAAAGTTGGATCAAGTCACGTCAAAAATGTCCAAAACGGATGTCACGGGGCAGATGGGATTAAGCTGGATCGAGCACAGCACGAGGCATTTTGGGCGCGAGGAGATGCTGGATCGGCGAATGCCGGTAAGCAGAGAGTCGAATCGGGAGATTAAAGCAAGTCGGAAGGTGATGGCGGGGATGTTGAGTTTGATCGCGTGGGTGGAGAAGGTGGAAGAGGATGAAGAGGAGCGAACATGAGGCATTCACCTATGACGGGGATGCACATATGTTGACTTTGAGAAGGACAGTGCGACGTATTCGTATCAGATGAAGAAGCAGCATAGCGGGATGCTGGGATTTATCGCGGAGCTGGGGATCTACAATACGACGGATTTCCGGCCTGGGCATGTGAGTGCGCAGACAGGGGTATTGAATTCGTTGCGCAAGGCTTGGCACAGCAAAGGCCGCGAGCAAGAGGATCGCGTGGGCGCGCGTGGATTTGGCAGGTCATCAGGAAAAGGTGTTTGCGGTTTGCCAAGAGGAAGGGATCCATGATTACATCAGCCAGGATAAGAATGCGGCGCTCAAAGAGATCATACCAGAGACCCCTGAGGAAGAGTGGAAAGCAATCGTAGATTCCGATGGAGAATCGGGGGCGGAAGGTCAAGTGGGCTGAGACGGTCTACAGCACGAATGCGGGCTCGACGATGCGGATACTGGTCTTACGGTGGGCCAATCCCCAACCGGATCTCTTTGAACAGGAGAAGTCCTGTTGTCATGCGACCGGGACCAATGACAATGAGCTCGAGGCGATGGCGTAGCTAGAGTTTCACAACAGGCGGATCCATTCTGAGAATGACAACAAGGAGCTTCAAGAAGGGCTGAATGCAGGGTATGCGCCGAGTCACGATTTCCATACGGACAGGTTCTATTTTCTCTTGAATGTGCTGGTTTACCATATGTTGCAGGTCATGAAGCTGTTTGATTTGGGCCAAGAAACCCCGACTAAGGAAAAACACACGGGGAGCAGAGAAAAAGACAGGCACGTTATGCCTTCTCGAGGTATTGTTTGAGGCCTTCGCTGTTTTAGGAGCATACAAAGAGCGCCGGCAAGCCTTATGGGGATCTGAGAAACCGATCCGCAAAAAAAGATTCCAAAAAATCAGCCCAAAACACCCGGCCTCCTCTCTCAATAGGATTTTGGGACACACCCGGATATTGCCTTTTGCTTGTTTAACAGAACTAGCTGTGGTATCTTAATGCGATTTTTGCGAAGATGAAGATGTAGTAACCGATTGAAACATAAGGGCTTCAAACACTAAACCTGAGCATTATACCAAACCCTAAGGTGCTACTGCTTTTGAAACTTTATCGAATCTTTTTACAGATCTTCTGTATTCCTGTTTTCCTAAGCGACTTTCTCGACCGATCAACTGGAAAGGAACATAGTGTCAGCGTTTGGAGGAAGCTTTCACTAATCTTCAAGATGATTCGAAATAACCGAAAAATTATCTCGGGTTCCACATTTATCGAACACATAGCAATTGCAACCACCATCTTGAGGATTCCTAAAGACACAGAAGGAGTTGTGGTAGAGTGTGGCACTTATAAAGGAGTTAGCGCCGCAAATTTGTCCCTGGTATGTGCTTTCGTAAATCGCAAACTCGAAATTTTTGACTCCTTTGAAGGCCTACCCACTCCTTCTCGACAGGACGCAGTTCACACGCTCCTTTCACGCAGAGAAATCCACACCTATGAAAGAGGAGCGTGGAACGGAACGCTTGATGAGGTGAAAAACAACATCCAAAAATATGGACGTCCCGATGTTTGCTACTTCAATAAAGGATTTTTTGATCAAACTCTTCCCAATTTTAAACAGAAAGCAATATTGGTTTGGGTGGATGTCGATTATCGCAGCTCGCTTGAAACTTGCGTCAAATATCTTTGGCCCTTGCTTCAAGACGGAGGTTATTTTTTTACTCACGAAGTAGAACATTCAGAAATTGCGTCGCTTTTCTTTTCTGAATCCTGGTGGCGAGAAAATTTAAATACAGCACCTCCAGGTATGATCGGAGCTGGTACGGGTCTTGGCTTTAAAATTTTGACCGGTTCTCATTTTAGCAGTTCACTAGGATATACAATTAAGAACCCAAACAAACAAGCTTTTGCCGAAGTTCCGCAAATTGGCGGTATGAAAGTGAATCTCAGTTCTTCATTCAAACTCACATCATGCGAAAAGGGCAGAAGCTGAAATGACCATTACTTTACATGCAACACAGCCAACCAGTGAAGCCATCTTTTCTTACCAGCGTTGGATACCGCAGTTACCAAGACTAAAAGAAATCTACCGCAATAATTTACCTTTTCCCCACATTGTTTTGGACCATTCTCTTAGTGAAGACGCCGCAGAAAATGCCCTAAAGGAATTTCCGCAGGTCGATTCTGAAACATGGATTCACTATATTCACGTCAATGAAAGAAAATTTGGAAAAACTGACCTTTCCAGCTTTGAGCCTACACTTCAAGCAGTTATTCAAGAACTAAATTCAGAACGTTTTCTTCATTTCTTATCCGAACTTTCTGGCATTAAAGGCCTGTTTGCTGATCCAACTTTGGAAGGGGGCGGTCTTCACCAATCAAGGCGCGGCGGATTTTTGAATATACATGCCGACTTTACAGCTCATCCGCATCACCGGGATTGGCAGAGGCGTATCAACGTACTTGTTTACTTAAATCGGGACTGGAAATCAAATTGGGGCGGTCATCTCGAACTTTGGGATAAGTGTATGAAGAAAAAAGTTCGGAAGATCGCGCCGTTCTTTAATCGCTGCGTCATTTTCAACACCGATGCGGATGCCTTTCATGGTCATCCGCAACCGCTCACTTGTCCAGAGGGAGTAACCCGAAAATCGATTGCGCTTTATTACTTCACAAAAGAAAGTAACTTGTTCGTTCGGTCTACCGAATACAAAGCCAGACCCAACGACGGGGTCAAAAGTGTTTTCATTTTCTTTGACAAATGGGTTTTACGGATTTACGACCACGTCAAGCGCAGAACAGGAATAAACGACCGCCTCGCCAGCAAAATGCTGAGCATTCTCCATAGGATCAAAACGAAAGCCGCTTCTTTTTTCAAGCAAAAATAGTCAACCTGGCGGTGCAGGATTGACTTGAACCTGTCCATGCCGAATGACAACGTCCCTACCCGATTCCACTTGGATTTTTCCGGTTGCACAGTCAAAAATTTGGTGCGCTACGAAGTCGGCGCTTTGTTGTTTTTTGGCGTCCTCTTCTCCAAAAAGCGAAGCTCGCATTCGAGTGTTCATTCCCCCAGGACATATCGTAATGCACTTCACATGATGCTTCACATTTTCTTTAGCGATACACTGGGACAACGCCACAACGCCAAATTTACTAATGGAGTAAGGAGCAAGTCGCGGTACGGCTCTCTTCCCTGCCATGGAAGAAATGTTAATAATAAGACCGCGGCCTTGCTCCTTAAAAACTGGGATCACATATTTGCAGACAAAAAATGTCGAATAGAAATTAGATTCGATATGTTTCTGCAATTCCTCTCGTGAAACTTGATCTACATACGACAATCGGCCGCCGTATCCAGCATTGTTGATGACTAAGTCAATTGGTTTAAACTTTCTGTGGATAGAAGCAATTAGCTGACGGACCTGAGCCTCTCTTGTGGTGTTAAGTTGAAAAAGCTGGAAACGATCCCCAGGAACGACCGACAAGGCATTTTTCCAGTGCTTCCGTGTTAAACTAACTCCGATAACAAACCAACCTTCTTCGACAAATTTCTTGGACAGACTGAGCCCCAAACCGCTGCTCGCACCAGTAATGAAAACAACTTTTCGATTCACTTTCAACGATTATTTTGATTTGAGCTGTGGGTTTAAATAACCTTCGATGACTTGATACGCCATCGTATCTCCTTCATATTTACCACTTTCCCTTTGACGCGTCGATAGGGCGAGAAACACAGAATCTTTCGTAAATTTTTGGGCATGTGCAATATAGGGCGGGGTAGAGACAATGTCGCCAGGCCGAACAGTGAGCACTTGTTTTTTCTCAGGATTCCTCAGATCACACGAATGACTTTCATATTCACCACTGATCAAATAAATATATTGATGATCCTTCTTGTGGTAATGATTGGCGCGCACCGAACCTTTCTTAGAAGTAATCAAAGCGACGTGTTCTATGCGTCCTTCAAAAATGTTAAAAATATCTCCACGATCATCGTGACAAGCTGAATTAATATGTTCGATTGTTTCCATCATCTCCCCTATTTCTCATTTCTATTCGCCACTGAACCATCTGATCGTTCGCTGTAGGCCCTTCTCCAAACTATAACGCGGATTGAAATCAACAAAAGATTTTAACTTGGAGATATCGGGACATCTTCTTTTTGGATCGCTTGAAGCGTAGACAGCGTGTGGAGGATCGATTTTTACTAGTCCCACTTTAAAGGGCATGGCCGTGGCAACTGTTTTGGCTAACTCCTCAATCGATATTTCCGGTTCAGGATTGCCAACGTTGAAAGCTTCGCCGTTGACATCTGAAAAAAGCAGTTTGAAAACGGCTTCCACCGCATCACTGATATAACAAAACGAGCGTGTGTTTCTTCCATCTCCATGGATCGGTAGGGGTTCTCTCCGAATGGCGTGTTCGATAAAATTAGGTAAGACTCGATAATCATCCGGCCTAATTCCTGGACCATAAACATTGAATGGGCGGACAATTTTCACAGGAATATGATAAACTCGCCAAAAGGTAAGACACATCGTTTCCCCAAATCTTTTTGATTCGTCATAGCAAGACCGCGGGCCGGTCATCGAAACATTTCCGTTGTAAGTTTCTGGAGTTGGTACATGTTTCACATCAGGGTCACCATACACCTCACTCGAACTGGTAAATAAAAAGCTCTTTACTTTCTTGTCACGCGCTAAGTCCAACATATTTCGTGTGCCGATCGTACCGACATCCATCGTCTCTATAGGATATTTGGTGTAATAAACTGGAGAAGCAATGCCGGCCGCATGAATGATATAATCAATTGGTTTTTCCGTTTGCAAAGGTTCGATGACGTTATGTCTTTTAAAAACTAGGTGCTCATCTGCTCCAATTTGTTGCTCATATCCCGTAATAAAGTTGTCTAGAAGCAAAGCTGATACCTTGTCCTCAAGCAGATGCTCATTTAAATACTTGAGCAGAAAAACCATGTACTTTCCAAGGAAACCGCCTGCGCCAGTAATCAAGAACGTTTTTCCAGCGAAACCTTCCAGATGATCACAAAGTGCTCGCGCTAAATTGGCAACATCCTCCGCGATAATCAAAGAATCATCTGAAGTCTTTGGTGTTATTACTTTTGTATTTTGTTTGGCTTTGTTCATTCATATACCCTGGTCTTGACAATTGCCTACAATTAGACTACCCTTTTTTTATTCAATATGTCTGACGATATGTCTAACGAACCCCTGATAAGCTTTATTGTTCCAGTTTTCAACGAAGAACTTAATATCACTAACTTCGTCAATAACTTACATACAGTTCTTGATGCCCATCCTTTTTGGAATTGGGAAGTTATCGTTATTGACGATGGGAGTACAGATGATACCCGAAATACCCTTCTTGAAGCAATTAAAAACTATCCAGGTTTTCAACTGATCCTTCACGATAAAAATCAAGGATATACATGCTCTTTGAAAGACGGAATCGCGCAGGCAAAAGGCAAGTACTTGATGTACATTGGAGCCGATGAAGAATTCGATTGCTCCGAGCTTCCTAATTTCGTAAGCCTTCTGCTGAAGGACGAAACGGATGTTGTTCTGGGAGTGAGATGGCAGCGCAACGCATATCAACTCTTCCGCTTTTTCCTTTCAGTCATTTACATCTTCCTGCTCAACTACTTGTTTAAACTCCGGGTCAACGATTACAATTGGTCACAAGCATGGCCAAAAAAATTATTTGATCAAATTGAACTTCGTTCCAAGTCGCTTTTTGTTCTTCCGGAAATTATCATCAAAGCCCATGACCTGAAGTATCGAATCAAGGAAGTGCCTTCCAATCACCGCGGCAGGCAATTTGGAAAATCGTCTGTCAATCTGAAAATTATGGGACGCGCACTCCTAGATGCCTTTCTCTTCTGGCGTGATCGCAGTTCTCAGCACTATGTACCGGCAGTCAAACCAAACCTGACTAATGAATCAAATTTCAAAAGCAGTTCCTGTCAATCTCACCCTCCTATTGCTACATAAACCTGTACACTGCAAAAATGTAACTAAGATCTTCACAATCCGTCGACTATTAATTAGAATAAGACAGTGACGTAGGTCACAGACGTAATTTCCATTTCTTTGATAAGCAAGACGGAATGAAAACGTACTTTTTAAATCCTACCCTTTCCGGCAGAACTCCTTATATCCGCGAAGGGCGCTGCATGCAGAAAACGTCCTCATGGGCAACCCCTTGGCCTCCGATCACTTTGGGCGTCTTAGCCGCCATCGCAAGAGAAATTGGGCCTGTGCGGCTTGTTGACGGTAACGTAGCGACAATGTCTTTAAAAGAGTTGCTCAAGGATATCTCTGCCATTGACCCGGATTTGATTGTGGTCAATACAGGGTTTCCCTCAATTGAGGACGACATGGCGGTTGCCGCAAAAATACGGGAGAACTTTCCAGAAGCCAAAATTTTGGCCTTCGGCGTGTATTTTACACTGCTTGGCAAAAAGGCGCTAGAACGCCACCCGCAGCTTGATTTTGGCATTGTGGGAGAACCAGAAGAGGTTTTTCGAAAGTTTCTTACCGTTTTAGAATCTGGAAGTCGACGATACAACCAGGTTGCCGGACTCCTTTACAAAGATACGTCAGGTATCGAGTTTACAGTCGCTCATCCTTATGTAGAGAACATCGATCAACTACCTTTTCCGGCGCGGGATCTTTTTCAAAACGACCATTATCGGCTTCCGCACAACAACAAGGTTTTCACCCTGATTAATGTAGCCCGCGGATGTCCTTATCCTTGCATTTACTGCATCGTGCCGCCTTATTACGGGAGCCGAGTTCGGAAACACAGCGTGGCGTATGTAATGGAAGAAATTAAAGAGTGTCTCTTTCGTTATGGAATCGAGGAATTTTTATTCTGGGAAGAAGTGTTCACGCTCGACCGAAAGTTCGCCTTTGCACTGTGTGAGGCCATTTTAAAAAATGAACTTTCCATCCGCTGGGCCGCTACGACCAGGGTGGGACTGCTTGATCAGGACCTGCTCAGGATCATGAAGCGGGCTGGGTGTTATCTCCTCGGTCTTGGCATAGAAAGTGGCAATCAAGAAATTCTCGATGGCGCAAAGAAAAAACAGACTGTTGCTGAGATTAAAAAGGCCGTTCAAACGTGCAAAAAAGCTCGAATACAAACCATGGGGCATTTTATTTTTGGACTGCCCGGCGAAACCAGGGAAACAGCGCAAAAAACGATCGACTTTATGCTTTCGCTCGGGCTCGATTACATGCAAAGTTACTGTGCCGTACCTTATCCAAAAACGGAGTTTGGAGAAATGGCTGCGAAACACGGATGGATCCGCTCCAACCAATGGTCCGAATACGATTTCGGCGGTCATTCCATAGTAGACAACGGCACCATAACGCCCGAGGAAGTAACACGCTTTCGAGAAAAAGCCTTCCGGGATTTTTATTTTCGCCCCTCTTACTTTTTTAATCATGTGCTGAAAAATTTCCCGTTGAAACAGCTTTTGAAAATCCTCCGATTCGCGCAATGGATGCATCCTAAAAAACAGAAGGACCGAGAAATGCCTCATGGAAGTCAGTGTTGTCATCCCATGTCTGAATGAAGAGAAAAGCGTTGGCACCTGTGTTGAAAAAGCATTTCAGGCGCTGAAAAGCTTGGGAATCTCCGGCGAAGTCATTGTTGTGGACAACGGATCGCAAGATCGTTCAGTCGAGGTCGCCAAAAGCGCTGGGGCGCGGCTTGTTCTGCACGCAGAACGAGGCTACGGAAGCGCCACTCTGCGGGGGATCCGCGAATCCCGCGGAACGTTGGTCATTATGGGAGATGCTGACGAGACTTATGACTTCTCCGAAATCCCGCAATTTATCAAACTGCTTCAAGAGGGTGTGGACTTCGTAATTGGGAATCGTTTTTCGGGTCGGGTGGGTCGAAAAGCCATGCCGTTGCTCCACCGCCTCCTTGGCACACCCATACTCAACTGGCTTCTCAGAATATTCTTCCACGCACATTTTTCGGATCTGAATTGCGGTTTCCGCGCGTTTCGGAAGGGGGTGATCGAACAACTGAACCTGAAGTGTACGGGCATGGAGTTTGCTTCTGAGATGTTGATCCGGATAGTTGAGGCGGGTCTCTCTATTAAGGAAATCCCAATCAGTTATCACCCGGGGCCTTTCGGAAGACGTCCTCATCTGAGAACTTTCCAGGATGGCTGGCGGCATTTACGGCTCATGCTCGTTCTTTGCCCAAGGTACCTTTTTTTTATTCCAGGTATTGTTCTGTCGCTGTTAGGATTGATCCTACTCAACTTTGTTTACTTCACAGAGATTCGCATTTTTCACATGTCTTCTGGACTTTCCACAGCGGTTTTCGCCAATGCCCTGCTGTTCATGGGGATCCAGATCACCCTGTTTGGAATCTATTCCATGATCCTTAACCGAGCGAGGGGAATTGCAACCGAAAACGGGATTACCCGGTTTTTTCAGAATCACTTCACCCTCGAAGCAGGTTTGATTCTTGGCGGATTTGTTCTCGCCTCAGGCGTTTTTTTGGGGTTCACAACGGCATGTCTAATTTTCAAATTTGCGAACAATCTTCCCTATGTTCACATTCCCCTGGCCCGCCTGGCCATTTTTGCTATTTTCACATGCCTCATTGGCATTCAAGCTCTCTTCAGTTCTTTTTACATCGGCCTTCTGAACCTGGACAAGACGTTGAAATAAGGCCAAGAGAAGCATTTCTGGCCGAGAACAGATTGAATTAAGCAGATCTGCTAAAACTTTCATTTCAACCGATAAAGCTTGAGGAACAAGCCGTTTGCTTTTCGGGCTGCTAGATCTTTCCAAAGGAAAGGACCGCCAGTTAGAGGCTGACTGTCGATCGTCCATTCCTGCGCAGGATCCTTGTAGGGACTGAAGGTTTTCAAAAGCTCAGCTTCCCTTTCCAACTCTTTCCTAAACTGCGCTTCGAAATTCTCATGAAAGCTACACAAAATTACATAATCAATTCCGTGCTCTTTTAACGACTCTAACTTGTAAGGCAGGGTCGGCTTCGAAAATAAAAACGCTTTTTCTTCACCTGCTTCGCCTAAGAAAAACAGATGATACCTCGGCGCTAGGCTTTCTTGAGCTTGTTTCGTCAAAAGTTCGATCCGCTTCCGCTGAAGCCCGCCGAGCTGTGCGGTTTCATCCGCTTTTTCTTTGAGCTGCGCCAAAGAAGGTTTCAATCTTGGCACAAAGAAGGCGACATCGAGCGCTACCTTACTTTGAGCCGGGATGTTTTGCTCGATCCATTCCTGAGCAACGGTTCGAACGTCTTTCCTGGTAAAAAGAGCGTTGGAAAGAAAAATCTTGGCCGCGGGCGAAATCAAAAGTACAGAAAAAAGCACAAACCCACCAACATTTCTAAGGGGGACAAAATTTACAACCGCAAGAAAACCGTCAGCTGCAAACAGAATAAAAAAAGGAATTAAAGGTAGCACATAACGGTCATAAGGCTGAGCGAAAAAACAAAGTACACAGCAATAGACAAAAATAAAAGAAAACAAAACGAAACGCTTCGCATCCTGGCGAAAAAGCAAGATCCCCATTCCAAACAGCGACAAACTTAACACGGGAAACCCAAGCCCCCCATTTAACGAATAGGTCAGATGATGCAAAAAACCAGTAAATGATTCGGTGCCTGCCTGAGTATGTAATTCACTTAAGAAAAAATTAAAATCAAGCCATGAAAAAGGATTGAGCACACTATAAGTCAGCAAGGAAACGCACCCTGCAATCAACAAATGAACTGAAGAAGCCTTGGAGGGGTGATTTTTCATCTTTAAGACATGCGCGACCAAAAAAGGGGCGAATATGAAAACGCCATTGTATTTTATCGCCACGGCCGCTCCCACCAGACCTCCAAAGCGCGTATAATCCATCCAATTCCCCTCGTCCTCCAAAATACGGAAGATTGGAAAGAAGCTGGCAACCAGTATTAAAACCAACGGAATATCGGCATAAACATAATGAGAATCGCGGACGTGCAGGAAATTAACCCCCAGCAGAAAAGCGCTCAAAACAGCGTGAGGCATCGAGAGAAATGTCCGCGCCAAACGAAACAGAAGATAAATCGTGCTTGCTCCTAAAAGCGCGCCGATGAGAACGCGCGCGATTAAATAAAAAGATGAAGGGTTGGTCAGAAAAAGGTATTGAAAATCCTCAAGACCGGAAAAAATTCCAACCCCTCGCCCGAAGAGATAATAAACCCCATAAGAAATGAACAACAAATAGCTGACCAGCGGAGGAATCTTAAAGAAATGGGGATTTAAATCGCCAGTTCCATATGCCAGGGCATGGTTCACAACGATCGACTCATCAGCATGGTACAAGTGAGGAAGCCCGAAGTGGATGCCAATGATTCTTAACAGGAAACCTAAAACAAGAATGGCGGTGAGAATGAATCCTGCACGGCGCGCATCCATGTTCAGCGCGCAATATTTTTCGCCTAAATGTAGGATTCGAATACGAAATAGGTCGATCAACATCCGTAGTGAATCGGTAAAAATACGAACCTTGCTTTCAGGTGAATTGACCCATCGAATGCCTATTTCGCTTATGCGATAGTTCATTTTTTGGGCTAAGTAGATGACTTCGACATCAAAGCAAAAGCTGTCGAGCCGCTGTCGTTCAAAAAGTCTCTGCGCCACAGTGCGCTTGAACGCCTTGAAACCGCACTGTGAGTCGTGGACATAGATGCCGCGAAATACAAGTTGGTTCGTGATCGCATTAAATACCCGGCCCATCGTTTCTCGAAACCAGCTCTGGTGAAGCTCAACCTGGGAACTTTGCACGGCTCTTGATCCGAATACAACGTCATCCCCTTCTTCAAGACATTTTACCAGCTTGTCAAACTCTTCAATGGGCGTAGATAAATCGGCGTCCGTGAATAAGATGATTTTCCCTCCAGCTGCAAAAACACCCTGTCGAACTGAGAACCCTTTTCCGCGGTTCCGCCCATTAACCAAGATTTTGTGAGACACTGTGCTCATCTTTTCTTTGCATACTTCCACGGTTCTATCCCCGCTGCCGTCATCGACGACAATAATTTCAAAAGAAACTTTCTTTTGGCGGAAGTAACGGATAATCTTCGTTAAGGAGACGCCAATCCGCTGCTCTTCATTAAAAGCTGGAATCACAATGGATACGTCACAACTCACCTTCTCTGTCATCGTTCCGTCATCTTTCTCAAGCGTGATTTCGTTCTGGTCGATCAAAAGATCTTTAATCAAGGACGTTTCCGATTCGTTCTAGAAGCCGTCTTAGTTTTTCTGTAACCGTTCAGCCCCGTCATCCTGAGCGGAGTAGCACTCAGAGTAAACTCCGCGAAGGATCTCGTTTTTCGAGATTCTTCCGCCGGAGCCTGCCCTGAGCCAGAGATCCTTCGCCCCTTCGGGGCTCAGGATGACGGCGAAGAAATCTGAGGCCGCCAACCTGTAAGCCGCCTTAGCTTTTCTGATTTAAGCTCAATCGCCTGAATTTCGTCTTTTGCTATAAGATGAGAGTTTTTTTGGATCTTAATTTCACGCTTTGGGATTCGCGACAACTCGATCATTCGGCTCAGTACCTCGGCCAGTCTGATTGAGCTGCCAGATGAAACATTGTACGCCTGCCCCACCTTACCCTTTTGCATAATAAGGTACAAGGCTCGAACGCAATCGCGGATGTCTAAATAATCTCTTTTCGAATCTAAATTACCAACTTTGACGACACGCGGCCTTTGATTCCGCTCGATCTGAGAAATTTGCTTGGCAATGTTCGGAACGGAAAAAATCGTTGACTGTCCAGGACCCGTTACGTTCGTAAGCCTCGCAATCACGATTCGGTGGCCCAAAACAGAAGCATAAAGCCTGCCCAATATATCTAAAGAGCATTTGCTCAAGCTGTAAGGGTCCAAAGGATTTAAAGCAGACTCTTCTGATATCCTTTTATGAGATCGATAAGTCGCGCCATAGATGGTACAGGATGACACCACAAGGACTTTAGCCTGAGAATGACATTCGCCAATCGCTCCAAACAAATAGAGCCCGCCTAGAAAATTAACTTTGAATGTTTCTTCTGGCTCCAGCCAAGACCGGCGAATCGAACTTCGCGCGGCAAGATAATATATTTCATCGGGCCTTTGCTGTCGAATAACCTGAAGCAGACCAGCCTTTTTGGTGACGTCGCATTTGATGAAACGCACACTCTTGTCGTTGTGTGATGCAGGTAGGGTACGGTGGTACGTAGCAACGACTTTTTGGCCTTGACGCGCCAGGTAATTTGCAAGGTATCGGCCGATGAAACCAGACGCGCCGATGATGAGCGCTTTTTTAACACTTTTCACTTTGCAACTTCCGTAAATCTTCGTCGACCATACAAGCAACCAACTCTTCGAACGACATTTTCGGTTTCCATTTTAGAACGCGGCGCGCTTTTGAAGCATCGCCGCACAACATACCTAGCTCCGTAGGTCTCACCAAAGTCTTGTCAATTTTTACGTACCGTCTCCAGTTCAAACCTGCGCGATGAAATGCCATGCGGACAAAGTCTTCAACGGAATAAGCTTTTCCTGTAGCAATCACATAGTCATCAGGCTGCTGCTGTTGAAGCATCAGATTCATCGCTTGAACGTAATCACCCGCAAAACCCCAATCGCGTTTCGCTTTTAAATTTCCGAGGGTTAATTCCTTTGCAAGACCTAACTTGATACATGCAACGCCATAGGAAATTCGGCGTGAAACGAACTCTTTCCCGCGCCTCGGTGATTCATGATTGAACAAAATCCCAGAACAAATGAACATCTGGTAGGCCAGCCGGTAATTGATGCAAATCCAATGAGCGTAAGTCTTCGCCACCCCATAGGGATTACGCGGCTTGAGCGGAGTAGATTCATTTTGAGGAGATGCTTCGACCTCACCGAACATTTCACTGCTAGACGCTTGGTAGAACCGAATCCTTCGATCTACCAATCGAACTGCTTCCAGCAGACGAGTGACACCAAGAGCCGTAAATTCTCCTGTGAGAACGGGCTGCGCAAAAGACGTAGGCACAAAAGATTGCGCAGCCAAATTATAAATTTCGTCAGGTTTGATTTTTTTAATGAGGTTGATCAAAGAAAGCTGGTCTAAAAGGTCGCCCTGTATCAGTACAACATCTCGCAAAATATGGTGAATGCGTTCAAAATTTTCCGTGCTCGATCTTCGTACCATCCCATAAACCTTGTACCCCTTTGCCAAAAGCAGCTCCGCCAAATACGAACCATCCTGACCGGTAATGCCAGTGATGAGTGCCTTTCTTTTCATGATTTCACCGTCGCTGCAAGCAATCGAAAGTACGCTATAGTTTTCTTTAAGCCTTCCCGGACGCTGACGACAGGTTTCCAGCCGAGAATCTCATACGCTTTTGTGATATCTGGTTTCCTTACTTTTGGATCGTCCTGCGGGAGATCATGAAACTCAATCTTGCTGTTTGAGCCGGTCAGCTCCAGAATGAGTTTTGCAATGCCGCAAACTGTGAGTTCGTCTGCGCCACCTAAATTGACGGGGTTATTGCAATCCGAGTCAAGGAGGCGACAAATGCCTTCCACCATGTCATCAATGTAACAAACGCTCCTCGTTTGTGAACCATCCCCGTATATGGTGATCGGCTGATCCGATAACGCCTGTGTGATAAAGTTAGGGATTGCACGACCGTCATCTCGCCTCATGTTCGGTCCGTAAGTGTTGAAAACCCTCGCGATTTTTACATCGACGCCGTGGGTCCTGTGATACGCCAGTGCGAGCGCCTCCGCAAAGCGCTTAGCCTCGTCGTAAACCCCTCGCGGACCAATTGGATTCACATTTCCCCAGTAGCTCTCATTTTGAGGGTGCACCAGCGGATCGCCATAAACTTCCGACGTTGATGCAAGTAGAAAAACAGCGCCTTTTTCCTTTGCTAAACCCAACGCATTGTGAGTGCCCAGTGATCCTACTTTCAACGTTTGTATCGGCAAGCGCCGATAATCCGCCGGGCTTGCCGGTGAAGCGAAATGAAGTACCGCATCAATTTTTTCGCTGATTTCGATGTGATTGGAAATATCGTGGGTGATCAATCGAAAGCGCTCATTCTTCTTAAGGGCTTGTATATTTTGCACACTCCCCGTCAAAAGGTTGTCGAGACAGATGACACGCTCTCCCTCCGCAACAAACCGCTCACAGAGATGCGACCCAATAAACCCAGCTCCGCCCGTAATCAGTATGGTCCTCATCGTTCAACGCTATGCATCAGACTTGAACCTGCAAACCACTGAACCGTCCTCTCAAGCCCGGGCCTGAAACGCGTTTGGACACTAAATCCTAACCGCTCTTTTGCTTTGCTTATGTCTGCCAAGGTTCGGCGGACATCGCCGGGCCGCTTCGGCCGAAAAAGCGGTTTGATCGAATCTTTACCGAGTATCTGTCCCAGTAACTTAAAGATGTCCAGGATCGAGTGCTCTTCCTGACACGCAATATTGAACACCTCCCCTTGTGCTTCCTTCATACGTATCGCAAGCATATTGGCGTGCACAACATTGTCCACGTACGTAAAATCTCTTGCCTGTTTCCCATCCCAATGAATCTCGGGAGGTTCATTGTTTAAAAGAGATGCCATAAAAATCGGTATGACGGTGGAATATTTCGATTCCGGATTCTGCCGCGGCCCAAAGACGTTAAAATATCGTAGGCAAACTGTCTCAAGACCATAAAGTTGAGAAAAAATCCGACCGTAATACTCCCCCATCAGCTTCGAAGCAGCATACGGCGACAAAGGGTTCGGTTGGTCTTCTTCACAAAGCGGAAACTTTTCGGCATCCCCGTAAACGGAAGAGCTAGAGGAATAAACCACCCGACGAGCGCCCTGATCCCTCGCGGCAAGCAACACGTGAAGAGTTCCGTTCACATTGGTTTCGGTCGTCTCTATCGGATCATCGACTGAACGGGCAACAGCCCGAACCGCGCCAACATGGAAAACGTAAGAAACGCCGGTCATCGCACGCTGGACCGTCGCTAAATCCCTGAGATCTCCTTCGATCACTTCAATTTCTTTGAGCACTTGACTTAAATTGTTTCGATTCCCGGTGGAGAAGTTATCCAGGACGCGCACCTTGTAACGCCGTTTGACAAGCTCTTCGACGATGTGCGAACCAATGAAACCGGCTCCTCCGGTTACGAGACATTTCTCCACCGCGAACACCCCTTTCTAAAGATCACTCTTACAGCAGCACAATTTTGGAGCTGTATTTCTTAAACGAACTGAGCGCATTGCGCGTGTCCAAAATCAGCCGTGCTTTTTTAGCGACCAAGCCATAGTTGACACAGGTATGATCTGTAATCAGGATGATCAGATCCTGGTTCCTTAAAAGCTTTGCTGTCAAGGGACGAGATCGAAGAACTGCGGATTCAAGCTCAAGTATTTTCACGAACGGATCGTGGTACTGAACCCGAGCTCCCCTTTTAAGAAGTTCTTGTATAATTTCTAGTGCCGGTGACTCTCTAATATCGCCCACGTCCCGTTTGTAACTAACACCGAGGATCAAATTTCGAGCTCCTTTAATCGTTTTTCCCTGCGCATTCAACGTATCAATCGCCCGGCGAACCGCGTAACCCGGCATCGAAGCGTTGATCCGACTGGCAAGCTCTATAAAACGCAGTTCGGATCCAACCAGTTTTGCTTTCCACGACAAATAAAGAGGATCAATCCCGATACAATGACCGCCGATACCAGGTCCGGGATAAAAAGGCATGTAACCGAATGGTTTGGTCCTTGCGGCCTCGATGGCCTCCCAGATATTCACATTTAACCGATGTGCGACGGGCACGAGTTCATTCATAAGACCAATATTCACAACGCGGAATGTGTTCTCCAAGAGTTTTGACAATTCCGCGACACGTGGCGAAGATACAGGCACCACTTCATCTACGACGTGCCGATAAAGCGCAACCGCCAAACGGGTACAGGATTCGGTGATACCGCCTACTACTTTCGGAATTCTCGACAAGGGATATTCGCGATTTCCAGGATCAATGCGTTCGGGCGAAAAGCAAAGAAAGAAATCGCGTCCTACTTCAAATCCGTCTCTCGCGATTTCGGATAAGACGATCTCTTCTGTCGTGCCTGGATATACGGTAGACTCCAAAATGACGAGCTGTCCTTTCCTAAGCCCGTTTCTAACCGCACGCGCGGCATCCAGTACAAACGAAATGTCAGGTTCTTTAACCTTATTCAAGGGAGTTGGTACGCAAATAATAATACAGTCGCACTGTCCGAGACGAGTAACGTTCGTGGTTACCCAAAGTTTTTTTCCTTTCATCAGCGCCTTGAGATTGTTCGCATTGACGTCACGCGTGTCCAGGATGCCTCGCTTGATTCGGACCGCTTTTGCTTTGTCCTTGTCAATTCCCAGAACCGGAAATCCTGAACGAGCAAATTCTACTGCTAAGGGAAGCCCAACGTATCCCAAGCCAATAACGGCTACTTTTGCGGTACGGCTTTGTATTTTTTGGCTCAGTTGACGTGCGACTTGATTAACTTTTCCCATTCTTCCCTCAATGATTCATGCCAATACGCATCGACGGCTTCTTCCCACGATCTCATGCGGATTCCGAAATCATGATGGATCCGTGTCGTGTTCAAGATAGAGTTCCTGGGCCTCTTGGCCGGTCGATCGAGTTCTTCTGAAGTGATTCGCTCTATCTCCACTTCCGTTCCCAGTTTCTTAACGATACGTTCTGCTGCCTTAAACCACGTGGTCCGTCCGCAATTAGCTAAATGATACACGCGCGAGCCGCTCTGCCGTCGATCGTGTTCTAATTGCTCAAGGACAGGCCTGAGTGCCTTCGCCACATCTTTTGTGTACGTGGGTGCACCCTGTTGATCATCGACAACCTCGAGCTTTTCTCCGCGCGCGACCTTTTGAACAATGGACCGGAAAAAGTTCTTTCCATTTTCACCAAATAGCCACGAGGTGCGGATCACATAAGCACAAATGGGTGCTGACTGTAGGAAGGTCTCGGCATCTCGCTTTGATCGGCCGTACGTATTCATTGGTTTTGGCACATCCTCTTCATCGTACGGTTCCATTTTGTTCCCATCAAATACATAGTCCGTGCTGATGAAAAATAACGTCGCTCCGATCGTCGAACACGCTTTGGCAACTGACCGGGTCCCATCCGTATTCACAGAAACAGCCTGCTCGGGATTACGCTCGCAACCGTCCACGTCGGTATACGCTGCTGTATGAACTACCATTTCCGGTTTTATGTCGCTGAAAATATCGAGGATCGCGTCGGGCTTTGTAACGTCAGCCTCATAAAAACGAGTTCCGTATTTTTTGCCGCCGCGTCTGCTTAAGCCAAAGACGTCGTGATGTCCGCACAGCTCATAAACCAAATCCGATCCGAGCATACCGTTTGAACCGGTAACCAAAATTTTCATCTCGTGCCGTTCCCTACTGCCCTCGCCTCACGACGTGGCGCGAGATAAAGATGGGGAGTTATTTCAATGTGAATGGATCCTTCTTTAAGGGCTTCCACCAGGACTCGTGCTCACGATACCACTCAATGGTTTCTTTGAGCCGGTCTTCGATTACCGCATTCGGCTGAAAACCGAGGCGCTCGAGTTTGCTCGTATCCAGACTGTAACGGAAGTCATGCGCGGGCCGATCGGGCACGAATTGAATCGCCTCTTCCGCGCGGCTAAATTCCGCCAAGAGGAGACGGGTCAACGTCATATTCGTCATTTCGTGACTTGTACTTAGATTATAAATTTCGCCGATAGAACCCCGCCCTAAAACGAGATCGATTGCTTGCACACAATCGCCAACGTACATCCACTCCCGTACATTTTCACCCTTCGCATAAAGCGGCACTCTCTTTCCCTCGATCAGATTCGTGATAAAGAGAGGAATCACCTTCTCCGGAAATTGAAACGGGCCAAAATTATTACAACAACGAATAATCGTGACCGGCACGTGATGCGTGTTCCAATAGGCGAGTGTGAGCAAATCGCTTGCCGCTTTTGACGCCGAATAGGGGCTTGACGGATTGAGCGGATCGTTTTCAGAAGACGAGCCGTTTCGCCGTGAGCCGTAAACCTCGTCTGTAGAAAAGTGGAGAAAGCGCTTAATTTTTGTCCCTGTAGCAGCTTCTAAAAGAACATTCGTGCCAACGACATTTGTCCGCACAAATTCGCCTGCCGAGGCGATCGAGCGGTCGACGTGTGTTTCCGAAGCGAAATGAATTACTTGATCCGCTCCATTCATCAGTTTCCGAACAAGTTTCGGATCACAGATATCACCGTGAATGAATTCATACCGTGGATCGCGCTCAAGGTCTCGGGTATTGGCCCGATTGCCGGCATACGTGAGTTTATCCAAATTGGTGATCGAAACGTCCGGATGCTGATTTAAATAGTATCGTATAAAATTCGATCCGATAAATCCCGAGCCACCCGTCACTAAGATATGCGTCATCTTGATTTCTGAGCATTTCGCGCAATTAACGTGCCCGCTTTCTGAAGTGATTCAAAGGTCCCCGCATCGGACCAAAAGCCTTTCAAGATATCGTACTCCAACGTCCTCGATTGGATGTAACGATTATTCACATCGCTGATTTCTAACTCACCGCGGCTTGAAGGTTTCAGCGTTTTGATCATGTCAAAGACGCGCCGGTCGTACATATAAACACCGGTAACGGCGTATGGACTTTTCGGTTTCTTGGGTTTTTCTTCAACGGCGACAATTTCCCCTTTTTTAAATACGGGCACACCAAACCGCTGAGGAGAATTCACCTTCTTCAAAAAAATTCTTGCCCCTTTTTCCTGCCGGCGGAAGCGATTCACATAAGGCGTCAGGTCATCTTCGATAATGTTATCCCCGAGGATCACAACAATTTTTTCTCCTTCGGCGAAATGCTCGGCTAAACCCAACGCTTCTGCGATACCGCCTTCTCCTCTTTGATAGGTGTAATAGAGATCCTTAAGTCCAAAGTCGGAGCCGTTTCCGAGCAGCTTCAGAAAGTCGCCGGCCGAATTACCGCCCGTGACGATCATAATATCCCGAATGCCGGCTTTGACCAACGTCCGGATCGGGTAATAAATCATCGGTTTGTCGTAGACAGGCAGCAGGTGTTTATTGGTCACAATGGTTAAAGGTGACAGCCGCTTTCCCAAACCACCCGCTAAAACAACCCCTTTCATGTGCTTTGCGCCTGACCCATTGAATAGTACTGAAAACCGAGCGCTTTCATCGCGCTGGGATCGTAGATATTACGGCAATCGACCACGATAGGACGTTTCAGCAATTTCTTCACCTCTTTGAGATCTAATTCCTTAAATTCGTGCCAGTCGGTTAAAATGAGTAACGCGTCGGCACCGCGGCATGCTTCGTAAGCATTTGGTACGTATCGAACTCCATTTAAGACTTGCTTTGCTTGCGATATGGCCTGCGGATCGTACGCTTTTACCCTCGTTCCCTCTGACATCAACCGATTCAAAATAGAGATAGAAGGTGCAAATCTCATATCATCAGTATCGGGTTTAAAAGCAAGCCCAAGTGCGCCGACGGTCTTACCCCCGAGATTCCACAATGCGCGTTGGACTTTAGCAACAAATTCCAATTTTTGGATCTCATTAATTTCCTGTACCCCTTTTAATAAACCGCAATTGACGTTCAACTTTTCTCCTATTCGAATGAACGCTTGCAGATCTTTTGGGAAGCACATACCGCCAAAACCAACTCCAGCGCTCAGAAATGACGCTCCGATTCTCGGATCTGCACCCATTCCCTGCGCAACCTTCCGGACGTCCGCACCAACCCGGTCACACATTTGAGCGACTAAATTAATGAACGAGATCTTGGTTGCGAGAAAGGAATTGGACGCATGTTTAATCATTTCAGCACTGCGAATATCAGTAATCATGATCGGCGCCTTGAAAGGCCGATACAAATCTAACAGTACGTTTTCCGCCCGCTTGCTTTGGATACCGAGAACAATCCTGTCGGGATGGAAGAAATCCTGAATGGCAGAACCCTCACGCAAAAATTCTGGATTGGAGGCAACGTCAAATGGAATCTTCTTCTTCGTCTTGTTGTGTGCCTTAATGGTCCCATGAACCTGAACACCTGTTTCTACTGGCACAGTACTCTTTTCGACAATCACGCGATACTCAGTTAAATTCGCAGCAATTGCTTCCGCAACCGCCTCAATCGCAGACAAATCGGCTTCACCGTTTTCCCGCGACGGCGTTCCAACGCACAAGAAAATAATCTTTGAGAAATGAACCACTTCCCGCACGCTCGTTGAGAAACGCAATCGTTTCTCTTTACAGTTCTTGTGCACCATCTCCGCAAGACCAGGTTCGTAAAAGGGCATCCTGCCCCGGCGAAGCAAATTGATTTTTCCAATATCGTGGTCCATACAGATCACTTGGTTTCCCAAATCGGAAAAGCAAGCGCCTGTCACCAACCCGACATGGCCAGATCCAATAATGCCAATATTCATGTCACTTTATTGGGCGCGATGATCCACGAGCTTTTCAAACGGGAGGGGCTTCTGAAGTCAACGTCAGTGAAGAGGGTAAAGGTCCTTCTTGCACACCAGAATACATTCGGCCAATGCGCGGCCCAGAAAACGATGAGCGGTGACCTGTTTTTAAGCTCACCTCGGGTATGGCTTTTAACTGAAGCTCTACAAATACTTCTTTGTTGAACGTGCGTTCCAAATCCGTTCGATCGGAATCACGGACATTGAAACCGACATCCAGGATCCAGTCGTGCAAATCGCGTCTTGCACGAATCTCCCACTCCTCAAGAACATTTTCGTTTGCTTCCCATCGGATGTAACCGCCAACGTCCCAACGCTCGTTGAGGTCATAGTTGACATCAACGGTCAGTTGACTGTCCGTATCCCGGCCTTCTGCCGTCGTTGTCTTCAAATTGCTGCTGTAACGGTGGCCCAACCCGAGCTGCAAACGCCCTGGCTCAAAGACGAGGTCCAGATTGTTGCGGTCAAAACCGGAATCCGCAAAGCTGTAAACCGAGTTATTTCGGATCAAAAACCAATCGTATGGCCGAACCTCTATTTCAACGCGGGTTTCCGTAAATTTGTTCGCGCGTGTTCTTAATAAATCTGACCCCGGGCCAAAAGAGTAATCGAGAAAAGCATTAAAGCTCACGACGTCGACCCGGCCGACTCGTCGCTTCGTTTGGATCCGGTTTTCAACGCCGAACGTAAGAATATCCTGATGATCGATATTGTCTCCACGACCGGTATTGATCACTTTAGAAGGATCAACCGTAGCCACTTTAATCGCATTGTATTGAAGAATGGGCTCCACGACATGACGGATCCCGCTAAATTCCATCCCAAACTTTTTCCCTTCATAATCCCACTCACGATAAAATCGTGTGCTCGAATCAAAACCGAGTCCAAAAACCGTGCGCGAGATCTCTTCCTCTTTAGCTTTTCCGTCGGTATAGATATCCTCTCGAAAATTGATAAAGGGGATAAAGCTGTAAAACTTCGCGAGCCGTATGGGATAAGCCAACTCATGATCCGTGTAGATCTGGACGGTCTGGCGTAGTCGCGGCCCAAATGCCTTCGTCTCATTGAGATTAAGGAAACCCTCTTCATTCGTATAATAGAAATTCGTGCCGAATAAAGGACGGCGCAGCCATGTAAAGGCTACTTCGGGAAGCTTTTCCGCAACACTCTGAAAGCGGTTCGTGCGCTTTTCAACGTGCCCAAGAAGGCTGTACCGGCTCGAATTTCTCGTTAACGTTGCAAAGGATTGTGGATTCACTTCCGCACGATGCTCCCGCTCGTAAAAATCCTGTAGAAAAACACCGTCGCTAAGTTCATACCACTGGAGTTGGAGTGTCGTCAACGGATCGAGTCGTGCTTTGTGCTTCCAAGTCACACGCCCGCGATTCCGGTCGTCGCGGTTCTTATTCTCAAAAGGATTATCCGCGCGCCCATTGGGAGCATTCTGATCCATAATCCCGTAGAGCTGAAGTCTTCCGGTCCCCAGCCGTTCAAATTTATAATCAGCTTCTGCGCCGAAACCAAACCCGCGTTTGCCATACCAATCAAAGAGCAATCTTCCCTTCACATTCTCAGTAATCGCGACACCCTTAGACGTAAGGAGATAAGCGCCAAATTCGTCGGAATAGCCAGACTTCACACCTCCAAAATGATAATTCAACGGAATCACGAGATAGGGCCACCAAAAAACCGGAACCTCGAGAATCCGGAACACCACATTTTTTGCAACGATTTTATCCCCCGTGTATACCGTTGCTTCCTGCGCTTTGAGGTCGTAATGAGGATGAGGAAAATCGCAGGAAGTAATGTAAACATTCCAAGCCTTAATGACTTTCTTCTGTTCTTGTTTCATCTCGTCGCCGTGGCCATACCAGGGAAAATGGTAAAATCGTCCGTCCGGAATAGAACCTTGCGAAGTCTCAAAATCGAAAGACGCTTCTCTGCCCGAAAGCATTCCTTTGCCACGTTCCCGAAGTACAACATGCCCTTCAGCCTGTGCTTGTTTTGTTTCGATATTCACTTCGGCACGATCGGCGGAAAGTTCCAAATCGCCTCGCACCACGACGACATTGCCTGCCGCTATGATCTTGTGCTCATCCTTTAAATATTGAAGATCGTCTGCGACCACTTCGATTTCTTCGGCCGGCTCCTCAGAATGTAGCGAGATGGGTAATGACAAGCAGCAAAACAAGACGGTCACAAGGACTGCGACGTATGATGTTTTTCTGCGCAAAAGACGGTCTGACACGTTACGACGAGGCTCCGCGAATCTTGAGAAGACCTGCTTTCGCGCCTTTTTCCCAGTCGGCAAGAAATCGCTCCAAGCCAATGTCGGTAAGTGGATGCTTGACCAGCTGCTGGAGGACTTGAAACGGCAGGGTGACAACATCAGCCCCTGCTTTGGCAGCTTCAAGCACGTGGAGCGGATTTCGTACACTGGCAGTTAAGATCTTGGTCTTGTAACCATAGTTGACGTAGATTTGCTTGATATCACGAATCACGGCGAGGCCCTCATGTGAAATGTCATCGAGCCTGCCAACGAAGGGACTGACGTATGTCGCACCGGCTTTTGCGGCAAGCAACGCTTGATTAGCAGAAAAGCACAGTGTCACATTGACGTTAATACCCTCGGACGTGAGGATCTTAACGGTCTTTAAGCCTTCAACAATCAACGGGATTTTAACGACGACGTTCTTATGAATTCCGGCCAGTTCGCGCGCCTCCTCAACCATCTCTTCTCTTGTCAAGGAAACTACCTCAGCGCTAACGGGACCATTCACCATCGTGCAGATTTCTTCAATCAGCTGTTTGAAATCACCACCCACCTTACTCACGAGCGATGGGTTCGTCGTCACCCCATCCAAGACACCCCAACTCGCTGCTTCTTCGATCTCATGGATATGCGCCGTATCTAAAAAAAACTTCATTACCTGAAGCCTCCTTTTCCCAACACCTATGAATACGACACCACTCGATTCCGGCCTTCCTCTTTGGCTCGGTATAAAGCTTGATCCGCTTTTTCGATGAGTTCTCTCGACTCGGCTTCCGAGCTCTCTAACACTTGTGCTCCACGCACATCTTCCGGAAAAGAGCTCGCCCCTACGCTCAGGGTCACGCGTGTTTCCACATCGTAGATCGAGAAGCGCCTTCTCGCAATAGAGGAACGGACACGTTCCGCAAGTTCTAGACCTTTTCGCTTTTCAATTTCTGGTGCGACAATGATGAATTCCTCACCCCCGTACCGGCCAATGACATCGACCCGGCGCACGTTCTCACGGATCACTTGCGCCACTTCCCGAAGGGTACGGTCACCGACGAGATGACCAAATTTGTCATTATAACTTTTGAAATCATCAACGTCTACCATTAAAACCGAAAGTGGAAACCGATAACGCACTGCTCTTTTCAACTCCTCGCGGAAACGTTCCAAAAAATGACGCCGCACGAAAACGTGCGTCAAGCCGTCGATAATCGAAACTTCCTTAACCGTTTCATAGAGCCTGATTTTTTTGACTTGCAGCGAAAGTTGAGAGGCCAGAATCTCGAAACTTGCAAGATCATTCTCCGACCCTCCTTCAACAACCATCAAGGCGATACGCTCGTGCTCCACACAAAGTGGAAACACCCACACCGGCCACTCGGTTTCACAACGCTCGAACTGATTTGCTTCCTCAATACCAGCCGCCTCTAATTTGACTAACTGCTCTGAATCTTGGGCAGCGCGTATACATGCGTCAGCAAATTGCTGATGGATGCCGTCCCCGATGCGCTTTTTCGGACCAAAACTTAGGATTTGGCTGACCCGACCTTTGTCTTCAGGGAGCGAAGAAAAAAGGATGAGCGTTCCTTTGGTGAATTCTAGATGGGGAGCTATTTTTTTGGCCAGAACAGCAACCAATTCAGATAGACTTAAACACTCATTGAAATCTCTTGCTCTTTCAAATAACCGAAGCAAACCGCCCACACGCTGCTCAAGATGCGTGAGGCTTTCCATTCGCGCTTCGTATCGCTGCCGAAGCAGCTCGGTTTCCTTTTTTGCGGATCCTTTCCGTAGATCTGCGCCGCGAATTTTCCGATCCCAGTGTTTCAGATAAAGAAAAAGGGCGCCAACCATGAAGGCGCCGAGAACTGGCAGTACAAGAAAAAGAATCGCACGTTTCTCGACAGAAGCCCACAAACTCAAAGCAAGCCAGAAGACCCCGAAGGAGAGCAGTAAAGCCCGATCTGAAACGATGAGAAGATAGAAGGCATACAAAAACGCAAATGGGAAAAGAAAAAGGAGCGCCTTCGGATCGCGCGCTGTCACGAGGTATAGACCTAAGACCAAGAGGGCAGAAGAAACAACGACCCCTAATCGCCTCCACATACGCAATTTCTCCCATTTTTTTTTGCTTTGTAAAGTCTCGCATCCGCGATTTGAATCAATCCTTCCGAATCGAGCGTATCTTCTGGAATCGAAGCGACGCCGATCGAAATCGTCATGGGAATCGCTTCTCTTCGGACCGTCACATTCATCTGCTCAAGATCCCGGCGAATCGTTTCCGCAAGGGATAATCCTTCTCGGCGTGCCAGCCTCGGCAGCAAAATTGAAAATTCCTCGCCTCCATATCGAGCGACGATCCCATGCTCCGCACGAGTACGAAGCAGATCCGATGTTTTGGTCAAGATCAAGTCACCGATCCCATGTCCATAGCGGTCATTACATGCTTTGAAATGGTCCAAATCACACATGAGCAGCGTTAAGGCTACGCCGGACATGAGGCTGCGCTTGTGTTCGTCATTGAGCCGCTCTAGAAAGTACCGCTGGACGTAAAGTCCGGTCAGCGAATCTTTGATCGCCAGTTCTTCTGTTTTGTGAAATAGGATTGAATTCGACACGGCTGAGGATGCAAGCGTCGAAATAGCATCTAAGATACGGAGGTCGTCCGTTGTAAATGAAGACGCATGGGGTGACTGCATCCTCATCGTTCCCATTGCTTTTCCTTCGTGGATGATCGGTGAGGAGATTAAACTTCGAATCTCTCTAGATTCGGCTGTTTTTTTAAGGTCAAATCGGAAGTCTTTTTGCGTATCCGCCACGATCAGTGACTGCCGGTTTCGGAGAATCCAAAAATCAAAGATGTCGCCGCTTTTTGACTTGATGCTTTTCTCGCTCGGCAAACTTTTCGACGCCATCAAGGAAAGATTGCCTCCTTCACCTTCCGATAGCAGCAGCAAACAGGACGCAGGAGCGGCATTTAAACCTGCCCCCACGAGACCCATCGTCCTTGTCACGATCGTCTGACACAACTCTTTTAGCGATAAGGTAGATGAAAACTCGTTCGCCAGACTTCTCAGATTGTAATAGCTCGTGTATTTTTTAAAAAAGGCACTAATGCCGATCCCCTTTTCTTGATAGGCGATTTCCAAGTCGTTTTTCTCATTAATCGCTTTTTCGATTTCGACGTTGCAATCGATAATCTGAGCGCCTTTTTTCTGATCGACATAAAAAAGCAGGAGACAAAATACAACATGAGCAGGAATAAAAATGAGAAATAAAGGTGAATGCGTTACCGACGACGTCAATACAGCCAGCGAGCCCGAAAAAGGTAAAAAAAGGATCAATCCGAGACTGCGAAAACTAATCCAAGAAAGGCCGACTGGAATAAAGGAAGCAGATAAGATCAGCGCCAGCTGAACTTGTGCGTGCGCGACATCCGTAGAAAACCGATTCAGTTGGAACAAGCAGAAATAGGTCAAAACAATGAGGAACAAGAAGGCGGATGCAAGCAGGAGGTGTTTTGTCCAGTTCTGGTAATGCTGGGGGACAAATCTTTTCATCCAGATGGATTCATACGAGACGCGTCATTCATAAGTACCACGGCCAAACGCTTGCGTAAAGACGAGTTTGAAACCACTCCCGACGTACACAGAACGCGTTCGTTAAATAGGATCAGGCAATCGCTTCTTCTGTTTTCGGATCAAAGAAATGAGCCTTGGACATATCAAACACGAGCTGCAGGTCTTGATTCGTTGTTGCTGTATCTTGATTTCCAACGCGCACAATCAGGTTGTTCCGCCCAACCGAAAAATAGAGATAAATCTCGGATCCCATGGGTTCTACCAAATCCACAGAGGCAGTAATCGTGAATTCTTCGGAAGCGTCCTGGGCAAACAGTTTGTCATAAACGTCCTCCGGCCGGATGCCTAAGAGGACCGGTTTGTTCACATGAGGAATTAAGGATGCGCGATGCTGTCTCAGGATTTTTAAATCGATCCCGTCGTCAACAAAGTGGAGCTCCCCATTTTTCGAAATGATACGGCCCTGCAGAAAATTTGCCGGCGGAGACCCGATAAATCCAGCAACAAATTTATTCACGGGGTTCTCGTACAAACGGACCGGATCTGCGATCTGCTGAATGACACCTCCGTTCATCACGACAATGCGATCTCCCAGAGTGAGCGCCTCGACCTGATCATGAGTGACATAGATCATCGTCGACTGGAGCCGGTTGTGGAGTTTCTGGAGTTCCATCCGCATTTGAACCCGCAGCTTCGCATCTAAGTTGCTCAAAGGTTCGTCAAACAAGAACACCTTCGGTTTCCGCACAATGGCACGTCCAACGGCGACCCGTTGTCGTTCCCCTCCGGACAACTCCTTTGGCTTTCGTTTCAAGCAATCCGATACGCCAAGAATCTCTGCTGCCTCCTTCACTCGTCTGTCTACTTCCCTTGTTGGAAATCGACGGAGACGCAAACCAAACGCAAGGTTTTCATACACATTCATGTGCGGATAAAGAGCGTAGTTCTGGAAAACCATGGCAATGTCACGGTTCTTGGCCGGTACGTCATTGACAATCTGCCCGTTAATCGAGACCGTTCCACGCGTGATCGGCTCAAGGCCTGCGATCATCCGCAAGATCGTTGATTTTCCACATCCCGACGGCCCCACGAGTACAACGAATTCCTTGTCCGCAACATCGAGATTGATACCGTTGACGGCTAAAACACCGCCATCGTAAATTTTTGTGACCTCTTGAATCACCACGCGAGCCATGCGTGCCACCGCCCTCCGCTAGGTACAGTACTCAATCAACTTCGAGATGGTCGTCTTTAAATCTTTTCGCTCTACCACAAGATCAATCATCCCGTGTTCGAGCAAAAATTCTGAAGTTTGAAATTCAGACGGCAATTTCTGCCGGATCGTCTGCTCAATCACACGCGGCCCCGCAAACCCAACGAGAGCCCGGGGCTCCGCAATGATAAAATCACCCAGAGAAGCAAAACTTGCCATCACTCCGCCCATCGTTGGATGGGTCAAGACCGACACGTAAGGCAGTCTGGCATGAGAATATCGTGCGAGCGCCGATGCGGTCTTGGCCATCTGCATCAAACTAAGAGCTCCTTCATACATACGCGCGCCGCCACCGGAGCCTGAAACGATAACAAGCGGCAGCTGACGCGCATGAGCGTGTTCAATGAGTCGTGTCAATTTCTCCCCGACGACAGACCCCATTGATCCCATAATGAATCGTGAATCGGTAACGCCAAACGCGATCCGCTTCTTGAAACATTCACCCTCCCCTACCACGGCAGCTTCCTCGAGACCTGTTTTTTCCTGGTCTTGCTTCAACTTGGTCAGATACGGTTTGGCGGCTTTGAAATTGAGCGGATCTTCCGTTTTCAAATTCATACACATTTCCTTAAAGGTGTCACGGTCGATCAAAAGTTCTACTCTTTCCCGTGCACCGATCACGAAGTGGTAACTACACTTTGGACATACGGATAAATTTTCATGTAGTGCTTTGGTATACACGACATGCCCGCATGATGGACACTTCGTCCATAAGCCCTCCGGAACACTTTTCTTACGCGGCGTTGTCTCTTCTGCCACCTGCGGTCGAGAGCCTCTTAAAATCACCCACTTAAGCAATCAAAAAAAATACCACGCCAGGCTTACTCGTGGTAGGGTCTCATAACCATAAATTTTGTCATTATAACGAGAGATTATTAGGTTGTCAACATCAACGTAACATATTTCAAACGAGGAACTTATAACACATCGACAAACTGAAAACCGCTTTGACAATATGCTGAAACAGTGATACTCTTTTTTCATGGAACATCGCCTCGCTCAAACGCAAACCCAGAAACTTATTCTCGTACCTCAATTCAGACAATTTCTTACTTTGCTTCAGCTCCCCGTCTTTGAACTTGAGCAGAAAATAGAGCAAGAGTTAACGCAAAACCCAGTGTTGGAAGAGGTTCCAACAAATGACCAGGAGGAAATCTCGACGGAGCCAGAGCTCCTTAATGAATCGCCTGCCAAAGAAGATCGAGTCTCCGATACGCTCCAGATGATAGAGTCCTATAATGGAAATCTGAACGACCAGGAATTTTCGACTGATTTTTCAGAACGAGATCCACTAGAAGCTCAGCGTAAACGTGATTATCAGCAGTCCAGTCTGACGAAACCCCCTACCTTGTCTGACTATCTCGAATGGCAACTCGGCATATTAGAACTTTCATCGATGGACAAGACAACCGCTCAAGAAATTATTGGAAACATCAATGACGACGGACGTCTGGTCGCATCTGTCGAAGAACTGGTACATGCTATTGGACAAGACGCCAAAGAGATAGAAAAAGTACTGACACGTATCCAGTCGTTAGATCCACCCGGCGTTGGCGGAAGATCACTCCAAGAAACTTTATTAATTCAGCTTCGAAAACAAGAGGACTCTAACTTAGCTCAGACCATCCTGGAACACCACTTTGACCTCTTTAAGCGAAAGGATTTCCATGCCTTAGGACGGGCACTCCATACAACGGCCCCCGTTGTCAAAGCTGCCTACGAACAAATTACCCGTCTGGAACCGAAACCAGGGAGAATTTTCTATCATGAAAAACCTCAATGCGTTATCCCGGACGCGAAAATCTCTATGGCACCGGACCGCGAAGAGGAATTCACGATTGAAATGAATCAGGAATCAGTGCGAGAACTTCGAATCAGCCCTATGTATCGTCAAATCCTCAGAAACAAAGGAACGGACAAAAAAACCTTGTCTTTCATCCGCGAGAGGATCCAGTCCGGACTCGATCTGATACGCGCCCTTGCCCAGAGGAAAAGCACGATCAGACTGATTACAGAAGAACTTCTGCGCGCACAACTTGATTTTTTCACAAAAGGTTTCTCTCACCTGAAACCCTTGAGACTAAAAGACGTGGCTCAGAGAATCAAATTGCATGAGTCGACGGTCAGCCGCGCGATACACGGAAAATATGTCGAAACGCCGCAGGGCACAATCCCCTACAAAAGCTTCTTTTCCACCAAGCTCGTCAGTGAGAATGGAACCGTAGAGTCGCAGAAAAGTGTGATGGAGGTAGTGAAACGGCTGGTTGAACATGAAGACAAAGCAAAACCTCTCACTGATGCCAAACTGGTTGAGTTGCTACAAAAAGAGGGAATCAAAATTGCCCGTCGCACCGTTGCCAAATATCGCGACGTACTGAAAATTCTGCCTGCACACCTGCGAAAAAAAAGCTAGCCTCTCCTCGTCTCATCCTGGGCAAGCTCACCGCGCAACTCACCTAATGGCTTATTTGAAATCAAAACGACAGGCAACCGATACAGCCGATCCAGCTTCTTAAAGTTAAGCGTCAGAAGACATTTGAGCGTGTCGCGCTTGAAATTCTTAAAATTACGACGCCACATCAGCGACGATTTCCAGGCGTAAACCCTCACCTCAGGAAACTCCGAACGGAACGCCGCATAATCGTCCTGACCCAATACGACAAGCGCCGGTTCCAGCAATTGCAAAAATTCCTTGAGATTGTCAAAGTCACGGATCGGATAAACTCGACCATCGAAATAATCCGAAAAACTTCTTGGGATCTGACTTGGAATAAATTCCGCAATTTTGTGCTCCGGCGTTAACGATTGGGCGATCAAACCACGAGTTGGGCCAAGAGAATCTGGTCCAACTCGGTAACTGTCTGAGATCGCATGAGCAGGTTTCAAGGTGACGATAAAAGTAAGAGAAAGCATCCCGTGCAGGAACCCCACCGCGAACAAATTTCGCCATTTCCAAAAAAAATACGACAGGTACATCCCGCCGAAAAAGGCAATCAGCATCAAATCCGGGTTCGGAATGTGAAACAAACCAAACGTCAGTGCAGCCAGTAGTACGGCGAACCATTTTTTCCCGACGATCGCTTGATACCGCAGTAAAAAATAGGACTGAACGACCCCTTGCTGAAAAGTGCCCCATAAGAAAAAAGTGAGGAATTCATTCGCCTGTGGCCACCGGCCCATTCGTTGTTTGACTGCGAGCACTACGAGGCAGAGCGACACGATCGCCACTAACGGCACGGCAGTTGCCTTAAGACTCGCTGGCAAATTATCGAATCGAATCCCGTACGTTTTTAATCCTTCCCAATGCCGAACGACCGAATACACAAAGGCAATCACTAATAAGAAAAAATTTACAGTTACGGCAATCAAACTTCGCTCAAAGTAGATGAGATGCCACAGCACGTGAAAAAACAGGAACAAAATCAGAATTAATTCAGTGATTTTTTCAATTTTGGATCGGTTCATTTGGTTCCGCTTTGGCGCACACGGTCAGGAGGATGCGCGGCCCGATGGAGCTATCTTGCTAGAATTATTCGAACATTCTTGTCGGCAGCTCGCAGCGCAGTGCTTAGGCCAATTTTCGGAGCGCTCCGAAAATTGTGTTACTTCGATACACCTTTAAAGCACCGTAAACGTAATCCCTACCGAAAGATAGATCTTTTTTCAGCGAGAGACCTGATCTTACAAAAAATAGGTGAGCTGGCGGTGGGACTTGAACCCACGACCTGCGGTTTACGAAACCGCTGCTCTACCGGCTGAGCTAC
>Ga0156289_1019_pt1 | contig 33777 bp, 14 predicted proteins | sample RifCSPlowO2_12_FD_116157 | JGI IMG/M metagenome (GOLD analysis project Ga0156289, IMG submission 116157) | Omnitrophica bacterium RIFCSPLOWO2_12_FULL_50_11
AACTTCGTGCGTCCAAAGCGATTTTCTCATCAATCCGCCAAATTGATGAGAAAACCGGACTAAAGAGCAAGACCGGCTTCGCCATATGCTGGACGCTGCCCAAGAGGCGGCGAAATTTGTGAAAGGCCGAAAGCGCTCGGATTTGGACGCGGATCATCAGCTTACCTTAGCGTTGACTCGCTTGCTGGAGATACTTGGAGAAGCTTCCCGCATGTTCCGGAGAAGACCAAGCAGCGGAATCCCGAAATACGCTGGAAGGAAATAGCCGGGACCCGGGACCGCTTGGCGCACGGCTATTTTGACGTGGATCTGGATATTCTCTGGGAGATTGTAACTCGCGATCTTGCTCCGCTGATTGCCCAATTGGAAGGGCTCGTGTCTAAATGAGACGTAAAGGGGCAGGCAGGGTGGCGGTTTTGCGAGGCGCTATGCGCGTGGATCAGCGTCATTAAAAGAGGGCCATCGTCAGAAATGGATAAATATTTTAAGTGGAAGGTGCTCGTTATTTTCGCCGTGCTTGGTCTGAGCGTTTACTTTGCGTATCCGCCTCAGGAAAAAATTAGCCTCGGGCTTGACCTCAAAGGAGGCATGCACCTGCTTCTTAACGTCGAGACAGATAAAATCCAGGAGGAGTATCGGGAAGGAGCCGTAGATCGAGCAGTTGAGATTATTCAAAACAGGATCGACCAGTTCGGTGTCCGTGAGCCGCTCATCACAAAGCAGGGAAAAAGTCAAATCGTCGTCCAGCTGCCGGGGCTGACTGATCAGGAACGGGCTCGCGAGGTGGTCGCGAAGACGGCTCATCTTGAGTTTAAAATTGTGAGCGATAAGGAAGACGTCATCAAAGAAGCTCTCGCCGGGAATGTTCCCGAGGGATACGAGGTGGAAGACCTGGCGGACGCAAATCGTCTTTCGGAAACGCTCGTTTTGGAGTCAACCCCGGTTCTGACCGGAGACAAATTAACAAGTGCGACAGTCGGTTTTGATACGTACGGCCAAGCGACCGTCGATTTCCAGCTCGACAAGGAAGGAGCCAAGATTTTCGATCGAGTGACGTTTCAAAATATTGGCCGGCGTCTCGCCATTGTTCTTGACGGAAAACTCCAGTCGGCCCCTGTCATTCGAGATCGGATTGGGGGCGGACGGGGCCAGATCTCGGGTAACTTTACGACGGAAGAAGCAGGCGACCTGGCACTTGTTCTAAACGCAGGCGCACTGCCAGCGCCTGTAACCATTATTGAAGAGCGCGCGGTAGGTCCAACACTCGGTCAGGACTCCATCCGAAAGGGAATCGCTGCAGCAGCCGGCGGTGCTGTGCTCGTCTTTGCCTTCATGATCATCTATTATCTCTTTCCAGGAATGATTGCAGGTCTCGCAGTTTTGTTGAATCTGGTCATCATCATGGGGGTGATGGCACGGACAGGCGCGTCGCTTACGCTGCCAGGTATTGCCGGAATCATTTTGACCATGGGAATGGCCGTGGATGCGAGCGTCCTGATCAATGAACGGATTCGTGAGGAGAAGAAGCTCGGAAAAGCGATTCGGTCTGTCGTTTCAGCCGGGTATCACAAGGCGTTTAGCGCAATTTTGGATTCGAACGTGACAACCATACTTGCGGCGCTCATTTTGCTTTGGTTTGGGTCCGGTCCGGTGCGGGGATTTGCGGTCACCCTTTCGATCGGTCTTACGGTGAGCATGTTCACCGCACTCTTCGTCACGCGCGTGATCTTTGATTATCTCACGCGGGAGCGGAGGGAAGTGAGCCTTCGGATGTTGGGCTTTATTGGAGAACCAAAAGTGAACTGGATGTCAAAACGCAAGGTGGCCTACGTCCTCTCCGCTGCTTTGTTCGTGGGTGGGCTCGTTTTGACCTTCATCAAGGGTTCCGATCTGCTTGGGCTTGATTTTACGGGCGGAACCGTTGAGGAAGTCCACTTAAATGAGGGGTCGGGGCGTTTCCCGACCCCTCATCCTGAGGCCCGAAGGGCCGAAGGATCTCGCGAGATCCTTTCTGCCAAACAGAGCGGCGGACCCGACACGTTTTCTGGCGGGCGCTCCGCTCAGGATGAGCCATCGGGCTCCATTGAAAAGAAGTCCCCGATGGCTCACTTAAATGAGAAGGTGGATCTCGCCAAGGTGAGATTGGCGCTCGCGAGTGTGGGTCTTGGCGATGCGCAGCTCCAGCGCTACGGAGGGCCGGAAGATCAAAACATTTTGATCCGGACCAAGACGGAAAGTACAAAAAAGATTCTCGAGGCGCTCCGCAACTCTCTGGGGGAGGATAAATTTGAAATTCGCCGGTCAGAATCAGTTGGCCCTACTGCGGGGCAGGAGCTCTTTACGAAAGCGCTGAAAGCGGTTGCGATTGCGGTAGGCATCATGTTTGCCTATCTCAGCTGGCGCTTTGGAGCGAAGTTTTCTGCCTGCGCGATCATTGCGCTCATACACGATGTCGTGATCAGTGTGGGGATCTTTGTCCTGGCCGGCCGTGAATTTTCACTTCCCATTGTAGCAGCGGTTCTTACGATCATCGGTTATTCGGTCAATGACACCATCATTGCACTTGACCGCGTTCGTGAAAACGTGAAGCTTTATCGACGGGAAGTCTTTGAAAACATCGTCAATATGAGTATCAATCAGATCTTTAGCCGCACCGTGAATACGACTCTGACGACGCTTTTGGTGGTTGTGTCGCTTTATTTATTCGGTGGCCCTGCCGTCAATGATTTTGCCTTCATCTTACTGGTTGGTTTCGCCTTGGGTGTTTACTCCACCATTTTTGTAGCAACGCCGCTGCTTGTGGATTGGACAAAGAAGGGAACCTGATTCGTGTCGACCATTTGGAAATTTGCGGATTCTTCTTCCTCGCAAGAGGCAGGTTTTGAATCGGCCTCTGCAAGTTGCGCGGCGGGATACCCTTACTCAGATTTAATGCAGAAGATCCTTGCCCTTCGCGGGTTTCAAACAGAGGAAGAAATTCAAAAATTCTTATTTCCATCGCTCGAAGGGCTTTACGATCCCTTTTTGATGAAGGGCATTCCGCAAGCGGCACAGCGGATTTTGTCTGCGATTGAGCGCCGTGAGACGATTTTGATTCACGGCGACTATGATGTGGACGGAATTACGGGTACGGCGATTTTGAGCCGCACCCTTGAGAAACTCAATGCGACCTTTGTCACTTTTCTCCCCGAACGGAAGCGCGACGGCTACGGGGTGAGTGCCGGCGCCGTTCGAATGGCAAAGGAAAAAAATGTTTCGCTCTTTATCACCGTCGACTGTGGGATCACGGCCTTTGACGAGACACGCCAGGCCCGTGCTTCTGGTATGGACGTGATTATTATCGATCATCACCGTATCCACGATGGCAGGGTGCCCGAGGCAAATGAGATCATCAATCCCCTTCAAGAAGGTTGCCAGTATCCCTTTAAGGAACTTTCGGCAGGCGGCCTCGCGTTCAAATTGGCCCAGGCGCTTTTAAGCCGCGGCGCGTTTGAATTTCTCGATCTGGCGGCACTTTCGGCTGTTTGTGATCTGGCGCCGCTCGGTGACGAAAATCGAATCTTGGTCACGCACGGTCTCGAGCAGATGAGTTCGCGCCGTCATCTTGGATTTAAAAGTTTGTGTGACGTTGCAAAATTAAAACGAAGCAGACTTTTGGCAAGCGACCTTGGCTTTGTCATCGGCCCGCGAATTAATGCGAGCGGAAGACTGGGTTCGCCTGATCGCGCGCTCAGATTGCTGACGACGAATGATGCAGACGAGGCTCGCGAGCTTGCCCAGGCTCTCAATGAAGAAAACCTTCTGCGGCAGAAGGAGGACAGGCGCCTTTTAACGCAGGCGCTTGGCGTGGTAGACCGCGAAATTAATTTCAATCGTGACAAAGTGGTCGTCGGGGCCGGCGAAGGTTGGCATGAAGGCGTGATTGGAATCGTGGCCCAGCGGCTGGTCGAACGTTTCGCGCGGCCAGCCGTTGTCATTTCATTTGATGGAGAGCTCGGAAAAGGCTCTTGCCGATCGGTGAAGGGGTTTCACATGTTTCAAAGTTTGGCGCATTGTGAATCGGTGCTTGAGCAGTTTGGCGGGCATGAACTTGCTGCTGGCCTCACCATCAAACGGGAGAATTTCAATGCGTTTCGTGTGAAACTTAATGAATATGCGCAATCGATCCCGCCGGAGGTGTTCTGCCGGTCGGTTCGGATCGATCTTGAAATTTCTTTTCGAGATTTGTCTCGTCAGTTCTTAGAGGAAATGTCCTTGTTAGAACCATTTGGGATTGGAAATCCAAGGCCCGTCTTTTTGACTCGAGGCGTTCGCACCCGTGCTCTGTCTCCTGGCAGCGCGGGGAAGCTAGAGCACGTGAGATCAAACGCTCTTCGCTGGTGGGTAACCGACGCTGGCTTTACATTTGAAGCAGTGTGGCAGTCGCGCGATCCGGACATTGCCCTTCCGCATACGGAAACTTACAGCATTGCTTATTCACCGAAGCTGAAGAGTTGGGAAGGAGTGGAAAGCGTCGTTTTGGATATCCGGGATGTGAAAGAGGGGTAGAGTGGACGTAGTTTTTTCACGGTGCTTTTTTAATCTTTCCTGCTTTCATACAACCGGTGCAGACGCGGACACGGCGGTGTGCACCATTGGGTAAGAGAATCCGAATGCGCTGAAGGTTCGGGAAAAAGCGTCGGCGGGTGATTCCGGTAATTTTTTTACCGACGCCACCCTTTTTCTTGGCCAATCCTCGGCGGGCAATCGAGTTACCTGACATTGGCCGTTTACCGCAAACAAAGCAAATTTTCATCGTGTTCTTCGTCTCAATCAATCAAAGATGGTGTAAGACGCCAAATCTGACACCCAAGCAAATTGCATTTTAGAAGTTAATTTCTAATTTGCAAGAAAAAATCCTGAACGTCGAAAATGTTGCAATGCGCGCGGTCTCGTCATATACTTTTCCGTTGACAACAATGGTTCCGGATCGTAAAGGGAACATCGATTGATATGGTGGCACGGATCAAGCCTAAGTCAAGCCACACGAGTAAGTTAGGAAGAGACGTTTTTGTTTGAGTATTATGCTCCGGGAGCAAGGGCAGTGCATCTAGCAGGCACGTTTAATGAGTGGAGTCTTTCGAACTGCCCGCTTAAGAAAGAGGCAGGAGGTTGGTGGCGCGTAAAAGTGAAGTTACCGTCAGGTCGGTACGAGTACCGTTATTTGGTGGACGGCAACTGGGAAAATGATCAGCGTCCCGTGATATGCGTACCGAATCCATTTGGAAGTTGGAATTGCGTTCTCGAGGTTTCCTGATCTCCGCTTTCGTTTGTTTTCAACGTTTTCGGTGTTCCACAATCCATGGAAATTGTCTTCGTTGCGTCTGAAATGGTCCCGTTTGCAAAAACGGGAGGTCTAGCTGATGTCATCGGGTCTCTGACGCGCGAGATTGCTAAGGACGGGCACCGCGTCTGCGTTTTTATCCCCAAGTACAAAAAAGTCACGCATGAGCCCTATGTCTTAAAACCGGTCCTGGAAGAAGTCGGGGTTCCCATTGGATCAGAAACAGAAACCGGGTCCGTCTTTGAGTGTGCGTTTAACGAACTTAAGGTTTTCTTTGTCGGCCGCTCGGAGTATTTTGATCGGGATGGATTGTACGGAACGCCGATGGGGGATTATCCGGACAACGATCGGCGGTTCGCTTTTTACCAGCGCGTGGTACTGGAAGCATTGAAGCGGCTCAAAATCAAACCGGACGTGATTCATTCACATGATTGGCAAAGCGGCTTGATTCCGGTCTATTTGAAGACGCTTTACCAAAGCGATCCGTTTTTTGTGAATTCAAAAACAGTTTTCACGGTTCACAATTTGTCCTATCAAGGGAGTTTTCCGCCGGATTCGGTGCCGGTGACGGGAGTTTCGTGGAGTGAATTTCGTTATGAGCGGCTTGAGCTTTACGGGAAAATGAGTTTTCTAAAGGGAGGGTTAATCTATTCAGATTTGTTGACGACGGTGAGTGAACGTTATGCGCAGGAAATTCAAACGAAAGAGTTTGGATGCGGTTTGGAAGGAGCCCTGGCTTATCGGAAGGCAGATCTTTACGGGATCGTGAATGGCATTCACCCTGCAGATTGGGATCCCAAAAGGGATTTGGGCCTAGCCGCCAATTTCGGCCCGCGTGATTTATTGGGAAAGAGAGCCTGTAAAGAAGCACTGCAAAATCAAAATCACTTGAAGCACGATCTCGAAGCTCCGCTCTTTGCCTTTGTCGGCCGGCTCGTGCCGCAAAAAGGGCTGGACTTGATCACACGCGTGATCGAAGACATGGTCGCTTCAGGCTGGCAGTTCGTATTGCTGGGTACGGGGGAGGAGGAATATCATCGAGCGCTTCGCATTTTTGGCGAGCGTCATCCGAACCAAATTGGATTGAACATCACCTTTGATTCACACATGGCAAGGCAGATTTACGCGGGTGCCGATCTTCTGTTGATGCCCTCTCAGTTTGAACCCTGCGGTTTAGGCCAGATGATCTCGCTTCGTTATGGGACGATTCCAGTTGTCCGGGAAACCGGCGGGCTCGCAGACACAGTTCAAGAATTTAACCCGAAGACAGGGAAAGGAAACGGATTCGTTTTTTCACCCTATGCGCCGAAGGACTTGTTGAATGCGATGCGGCGTGCAGCTGTCGTATACCGAGATCAAAAAAGTTGGACAAAACTCATGCAGAATGCGATGGCCTGCGATTTTTCGTGGCGTGTGTCGGCACGCCGTTATCTTGATCTTTACGAGCGAGCCCAACGAAAACCGTTGAAAGTTTGAGGGGATGATCGGTGAATGACACGTTGACCATTGGTTCGTATGAATTCAAGTCCCGGTTGATCGTGGGAACCGGAAAATACAGTGACTTTGCCACGATGGTTCGTGCTCATGAAGCTTCTGGTGCAGAGCTCGTGACGGTTGCGATTGCGCGCGTGAACTTAAGTCAGCCGAATGAGGAGACCCTCTTAGATTACATTGATCGGAATCGGTTTACGATTCTTCCCAATACCGCCGGCGCCTACACCGCCCAAGACGCGATCCGTATTGCGCGGCTTGCGCGCGCGTCAGGGATTGGAGATTTGATCAAATTGGAGGTGATCGGCGATCCAAAGACCCTGCTTCCGGATGTCGTGGCACTTTTGGAAGCGACGGAAGTGCTCGTCAAAGAAGGTTTTATCGTAATGCCCTACACGAATGATGATCCCGTAGTCGCTAAAAAGTTGGAAGATCGAGGCGCCGCTTGTGTCATGCCGCTTGCAGCGCCTATCGGTTCCGGGCGCGGCATCCAGAATCGGTTAAGCCTTAAGTTTCTGATGGAAGCAGTTTCGTGTCCGGTCATCGTGGACGCCGGTGTCGGAACTGCTTCAGACGCCGCGATTTGTATGGAACTTGGTGCTGACGGCGTGCTCATGAACACTGCGATCGCTTGTGCCAAAGACCCCGTGCTGATGGCAGAAGCGATGAAGGACGCAGTCGCCTCGGGCCGGAACGCATTTTTAGCCGGCCGGATTCCCATAAAGGAATACGCATCAGCTTCCAGCCCGCAAGAAGGTCTCGCCATCAAGTAACTCATGTACAAAGTTTTGGTTCTTCCGGGTGACGGCGTCGGCCCGGAAGTCGTTGACGAAGCGCTCAAAGTTTTGAGGAAAGTTTCGTCGGTTGCGCATCTTGTCTTTGACACCGAAGAAGCTGTTGTGGGCGGCGCTTCGCTTGAGCGGCACGGCGTACCGATTATAGAAGCGACGTTAAGCAAAGCGAAAGCGTCGGATGCTGTGTTGCTTGGCGCAGTTGGCGGTCCAAAATGGGATGTCCTGGACCACCCGATGCGTCCCGAGCAAGCATTGCTTGCGTTGCGTGAAGGTTTGGGGCTTTATGCCAATTTAAGGCCTGCTACAATCGATCCAAATCTCTTGGACGCTTCTCCGCTGAAGCGCGAAGTCGTAGAAGGTGTTGACCTATTGGTTGTGCGTGAGCTGACGGGAGGCATTTACTTTGGAAAACCGAGAGGGATCAAAAAGAACCCGGATGGTTCTGAGCAGGGGTTCAACACGGAAATTTATGCAACCCATGAAGTTGAGCGGATTGCGCGCAGGGCATTTGAACTTGCTCGGAAGCGCAGGCGAAAAGTGGTATCCGTTGACAAAGCGAATATTCTGGAGTCAAGCATTCTGTGGCGCAAAGTGGTGACTGAAGTCGGCAAGCGGTTTCCGGATGTCCAGCTTTCCCACATGTACGTCGATAATTGCGCGATGCAGCTCATTCGAAATCCTAAGCAATTCGATGTGATGGTAACAACCAATATGTTTGGGGACATTTTGAGCGATGAGGCTGCGATGCTTACGGGTTCTATTGGGATGCTTCCTTCAGCCAGTCTTGGAGATCGCCATGCTTTGTATGAGCCGGTTCATGGCAGCGCGCCCGACATTGCCGGTAAGAACGAAGCGAATCCGATCGCTACGATTCTTTCTGTGGCTCTCATGTTGCGGTATACCTTTGAGCTCCATGATCTAGCGCTTTCGGTCGAGCGTGCGGTGCGGGAAGTCTTAAAAGGGTATCGCACAGTCGATCTTCTTCAAGAGCACGGACAGCCTGTCTCTTGCAGCAGAATGGGCGACTTGATCGCCGAACGAGTTCGATCGTAGGTTAAATCGATGAAAGGTCCAGCCTTTGTGAAGAAGGACAAATACAACGTAGCTGTAGTCGGAGCAAGCGGCGCCGTCGGCCAAGAGATGGTGAAGATTCTCGAGGAACGTGACTTTCCGGTTGAAAAACTTTCTCTCTTTGGTTCGGAAAGGTCGGAAGGTAAAAGCGCCAAATTTAGGAATCAGAAAGTTACAATTCAAAAGTTAGCGATTGAACCAACGTCGTTCGATGGATTCGATCTCGTTTTGTCTAGCGCGGGAGCTTTCGTGAGCAAGCAGTTCATTCCCGTAGCTGTGGAAAGAGGCGCGGTTGTGATTGACAATACGAGTGCCTTTCGATTGGATCCGGCGGTGCCGCTTGTCATTCCGGAAATAAATCCTGAAGACATACAAAAACACAAAGGGATCATCGCGAATCCAAATTGTACCGCAGCGATTATGCTTGTGGCGGTGGCACCACTTCATCGAAAGAATCGGATCAAGCGTATCATTTGTGCCACGTATCAATCGGCAAGCGGTGCCGGCGCGAGAGCGATGCAGGAGCTAGAAAATCAAACCCGCGATTATTTAGAAGGGAAGCCCCTCAGAAAAGAGGTGTTTCCGCATCAAATCGCGTTCAATCTGTTTTCGCACGACAGCCCGGTTTCGGAGAGTGGTTACAATACAGAGGAATTGAAAGTGATTCAGGAATCAAAAAAGATTTTGCACGACGACCAGATCCGCATTGGAATCACTTGTGTCCGGGTTCCAGTTATGCGCGCTCATTCTGCGGCGATCTATCTTGAATTTGAGAGCAAAATGACACCTCGCGAGGCGCGTAAGATTTTAGAGGACGCACCCGGCGTGAAAGTTGTGGATGAGCCCCAAAAGGGCCATTTTCCCATGCCCATTGAAGCGAGTGGCCAGGACCAAGTTTTGGTCGGCCGTATCCGCGACGACGGATCTACCGAAAATGGTCTCGCGCTTTTTGTCTCCGGTGATCAATTGCGTAAAGGTGCCGCGCTGAACGCGATTCAAATCGCCGAACGGCTGATCAACATTCAGCGTTAACGCGGCATTCACTCGCCATGCCGAACATCAAACTCACGCTTGAATACGACGGTACTCATTTCTTTGGATTCCAACGTCAGCGCACGGGAAGAACGGTTCAAGCAGAACTGGAATCAGCACTCAAGAAGCTTTTCCAAAAGAAGATCAAGGTCATCGCTTCGGGCCGTACGGATTCAGGCGTACACGCGGAAGGTCAAGTGGTCAATTTCCGTGTCCATTCCACGCTTCCTCTTTATAACATCCAGCGTGCACTCAACCGTTACTTACCAGAAGACATTTCTGTTCTCCACGTTGAAACGGTTCCATCTTCATTCCACGCCCAACGTTCCGCCAAGTGGAAGACGTATGAATACCGTGTATTGAATTCCGAAGCACGATCTGCCTTGCAGCGTTTCCAGAGTTACCGGTATCCTTATCCTGTCAGCGTAGTCAAAATGAGACAGGCAGCACGTTTGTTCATAGGCCATCGCGACTTCCGAGTTTTTGAAGCGAGTGGAGGACGAAGGAAAACATCGGTCCGAACAATTCGTCAATTCAGAATCGAAAAGCAGGGGGATCTGATCCGTTTTACAGTGGAGTCAAACGGCTTTCTCTACAAGATGGTGCGCCGTATGGTAGGAACGCTCCTTGAAATTGGAGCAGGACGGCTTCGCGTCAGAGATGTCAAGCAAGCGATCACGACTCAGAACCGCAAACTGATTGGACCCACCGCCCCTCCCCACGGCCTCTGCCTCAAGCGCGTAGTTTATTAGGGAGTTCGAATGAAGACGGTTTCTTTGAAACTTATTCTACCGACCCCATGTTCCCTCGATTCTCCTGCTAAATTTTTCCTCTGCGATATACGTTTGTTAAAAAATCGCCGGGAGACATGATGTTAAGCTTTTTGACCCTATGAGTCAGCCGTGAAGTTAGGAGATGTTTCTTATCCAGGCTCAGCAGATAATCCGCTTTGGATTCGAGGGCAGCTCCCAACACGGGTAAATCCTTCAGATGCAGATCATCCTCATAGGGTTGGGTCGTTTCTTCTTTGGGAAAAGGCACGACATGAATTTTTACATTTTGGACATAACGGCGGAAAGATTTTAGATTTGCTGGAGTAGATTTTTTACGTAAATTGCGATCTGCTTCACGCAGGACAAATCTTGCGGCATAGACAGCGATTTTTTGCCGACGCGCGATTTCAAGAACAAGTGCTGAAGCACCTGTTCTGGAAGAAAAACCAACGAAGTAGACATTCGCATCAAGAAAGACCTTCAGCATTGCTAAGAGGTCTTGCGAAGACGTGTGGCAACGAGTGGATCAATTTTATCTTCACGAATGAATTCCTGAACTCGCTCGTCGCTGTATTCTTCAATAAAGGCTTCCTCTTGAAAATTCTCTTGGGAAGCACGAAACAAAGCGATGTCCATCAGGACCACAATCTGACGGCCATTTTTCTTAATAATCAGCGGTTCCTTCTTGTAACGAACTTCGTCTAAGACCTCCCCAAATTTCTTGCGTAGTTCGACCACGTTAATTTCTTTCAAAGTACCCACCTCCTACCCGATGAAAGAATACCATACAATCTGTATCAATTCAATAAAGTATATACTTTATACTTATCGCTGAAATTATTCTGTAAAAGACAACAGAATTTAAATTCGTTATAATACGCAGCATGGTAGATCGAAGATTTCGAATCGAGCGTGATTCGATGGGGGAGGTCAAGGTCCCCAAAGAAATGCTCTACGGCGCTTCGACTCAGCGCGCGGTGCTTAATTTCCCCGTCAGCGGCTATCGCGTCGGCCGCCCATTTATCCACGCCCTGGGGCAAATCAAGCTTTCCGCAGCAAAAGTGAATCGAGCGCTTGGACTTTTGTCTCCCGCTCGCGCAAACGCGATTATGAAAGCTGCCCGCCTCGTGCGCGACGGCCGGTATGATGACCATTCTGTGGTCGATGTTTTTCAAACAGGGTCGGCCACCTCGACGAATATGAATGCAAATGAAGTAATTGCGAACCTTGCGAACCGTTTCCTCAGAAGAGCGGGGAGCAATGTGAAAGAATGGGTTCACCCGAACGATCACGTCAACAAAGGCCAGTCGAGCAATGACGTGATTCCAACCGCGATTCATATTTCAGCTTTTCTGGAAATCAAAGGGCGTTTGATTCCCGAGCTCAAGCTTCTCGAGAAATCCCTGGCGAAAAAAGCGCGTGCGTTTCGGACGGTTTACAAAATTGGACGAACGCATTTGCAAGACGCAACGCCGGTAACATTAGGACAAGAATTTGGCGGTTATGCGGAGCAAGTTAGGAAAGGCGTGGAGCGGCTCGCGAAGTGCTTTCCGACTCTTCGGGAACTTGCGATCGGTGGGACAGCGGTTGGAACGGGGATCAACACCCATCCACGTTTTGCTCGAGAAGTCTGCCGCGATTTGAATCAAGCACTCGGAGAGCGATTTTATGAAGCGCGCAACCACTTCGAGGCACAAGGGGCGAAAGACGCTTGTGTGGAGACAAGCGGACAATTGAAAGTCGTGGCGGTTTCGCTCGCCAAGATCGCAAACGACATTCGCTGGCTCGCATCGGGACCACGCGCGGGATTTCACGAAATCAAACTTCCTGCGCTTCAGCCGGGCTCTTCGATTATGCCTGGAAAAGTGAATCCGGTGATGACGGAGTCAGTCTTACAAGTCGCGGCGCAGGTGATTGGACTTGATACAGCCGTTATGCTTGCCGGACAGTCTGGGAACTTCGAGCTCAATGTGATGACGTCTTTGATTGGTTATAATCTTTTGGAATCGATTCGGTTGCTCGCGAATGTTGTCTCTCTGTTTCGATCGAAATTAGTAGACGGCATAGAAGCAAACCGCGCGGTTTGTGAAGCGCAAATTGAAAAAAGCCTGATGCTTTCAACGCCTTTGGTTCCCGTCTTAGGTTACGATCGAGCCGCGCAAATTGCTAAAGAAGCCTACGAGAAGCGGAAGACGATCCGTGAAATTGTCCTCGAAAAAGAACTTATCTCCGAGAAGGAACTATCTAAAATCCTCGACGTGAGGAAGTTGATTTAATCCCCCACCACTTTAAGGACCGTCACAAGGAACGAACCTTAAACTAATGGGGGATAAACTAATGGGGGATTTTGACAAGCCGAGTCGCTTTTGTTATACTGCACGCTCTTTTAAACAGTTTGAGGAGAACGTAAGCGGTGAGTGTGAAGACTTTTATTCCTAAGCCGGATCAAGTGGAGCGGAAGTGCTTCCTCGTGGATGCACAGGGTCAAATTTTGGGTCGGTTTGCGACCCGTATCGCGACGATCCTGATCGGAAAAGATGAGCCCTTTTATACCCCTCATATGGAGTGCGGTGATCAAGTCATTGTGATTAACGCGAAGGGCATCCGGCTCACCGGGCGGAAAGCGAAGCAAAAAATATATCGCCGCTACACCGGATATCCAGGCGGCTTGGAAACGATTTCCTTTGAGCGTATGCAAGCAAGACATCCGGAGCGAATCGTCTCAGAAGCGGTTCGGCGAATGCTTCCAAAAAATCGCATGGGGATGAAAATGCTGAAACGGCTTCGCGTTTTTGCCGGAAGTGAACATACCCATGCAGCGCAGAAACCGGTTCCGATTAATTTGTAAACTCGACTTTGGCACTTTTTGAGTGCGGGTCACCTTGTCGCACTGTCAAAAAAAGGGGTTGTCATCCTGAGTCCCGCCGAGATCATTCAGCATCGCTTTAAGACGCTGCCTCAGGATGACGCCGGCAGGGCGAGAAGTGCCAAACTCGAGTTGTAAATTGAGGACTTAAATGGTTGAAGAGAAGAGTGCGAACGATTCCAATAGATTTTATGCAACGGGCAGGCGGAAAACTTCCATCGCCCGCGTTTGGCTTGAGAAAGGGGGAAAGGAAATTTTAGTTAATGATGCAAAATTGGAGTCCTATTTCCCCCGCGAGACCTTGAGAACAATGATTCAGGAACCGTTTGAGCTGACAAAAACGTCCGATCAATTTGGCTTGAAAGTCTATGTTCACGGAGGCGGCTTGAGCGGGCAAGCGGGAGCGGTTCGGCTTGGAATTTCACGCGCTCTTCTTGAGTTTGATCAGAATTTACGCCCGCTGCTTCGCAAAAGCGGGCTCCTGACTCGGGATCCGAGAAAAAAAGAACGCAAAAAGTACGGCCGGAAAGGTGCGCGGCGCAGTTTTCAATATACGAAACGCTAGCCTTACGTTGCAGAAAGGGCGTCGCAATCACTGCGTAGGTGCCATTCATGAATGGCACCTACGCTCGATCATGAGACGATTTTCACGCTTCATCCGGTGGGTGGTGGTACTGTTCCTCCTGGTTCAAACACTGGGCTGTGCATCGTTTTTTGAGGATTATACTTATAATCCTCTTGGGTCCCAAGCCTATCGTTCCTCCTGAGAACCATTCAGGTCAACCAACGATTTTCTGTATATGAGGGTAAGCAACCGAATCGTTCGCCTCATCATTTCCATCTCGATCCTCCTTCTCGTTCTCTTCGTTGTTTTGGTTCTGTCCATGCCTCGGCTGGTGCGCTATTTCCGCGTCGAGGAGCGGCTTCGTGAAACGATTCAAAACCAACTGGGTTATCCTGTAGACTTTGAGAAGTTGAACGTATCGTTACTGCCTCTTCCGACTTTGTCCCTTGAAAAGTTTACTGTGAGTGAACCGGAAAAAGCGTCTCAAGTTCCGATTCTGAGCGCGGATCAAATCCGTATCCGTCCTTCCCTTCTTGCACTGCTCTTCCACAAAATGGAATTTGCGCATGTCTCGTTCAAGAACACGGATATCCATTACCCGTGGCGGGACAAGCAGGGTGCGCCTGTGAAAAGGATTTCGCTGCGCGATGCGTCCGTTGCTTTCTGGGGGATTCGTTCCAATCGACCTGTTCGTTTTAAGGCCCGAGGAAAGTTGTTGGGCGAAGAAGAAAATGTGGAGCTCGCGGGAACATTTGAGGCCGATTTTACAAATCTCAAAACCGAGACGTTTACCTATAACGCAGAGGTATCGGTCAGCTCGGTAGAACTTTCAAAAGCAGCGGCGTGGTGGGGACCTCTTCCACTGAAGATTCAAAGCGGATCGCTCGCATTTTCAGGCAGGCTCCGCAAGGAGCTCGATTCCGAAGACGTCGAGATCACGGGCGAGTTTGCCGTGCAAAACTTGATTTACGAAATGACGAAGATCACGCGCGCGAGCGCGGCGGGTGATTATCAACTTGCTTTTGCCCTTCGTATGAATCCCCAAACCGGTGCGTTGGCAGTGACGGATTGTACGTTGGCTACCCCCTTCGGCGGACCTTTTGAATTGAGGGTAAAGATGAACACATCTGACTTCCTGATCGAAGAATTTTCGATCAAGTCTGACCGGCTGCATCTTGAAGCGCTCCCTCAAAGTGTCCTCGTGCTTGAAGAATTTCTTCCGCTCAATTTAGGTTTTTCCGGAGAAACGCGATTTGATGTTTTTGTCAAAGGAAAGCCGGCGGAGTTTTCATTCAATACCCGTGTTGATCTCAAGGACACAACGCTTACTTATTCGCAATATTTTTCCAAGCCCAGTGGTGTGCCGCTCCTTGTGCGCGGGGATTTGAAGCTGATCGGTGGGCGTGTTCTGAGAGGCGATTTTACCTTGGAGTTTGGAGGCGCTTCCCTAAAGGGATCGGTTGCGGCGCTTGACGTGGGCACGGGAACAGGCGAAGTGACAGTGCTCACGAACAAGTTCCGCGTGGACGGGTGGAACCAATATTTCCCGGCGGTGAAGCAGCTTGAGGTGTCTGGCCAGTCTAAAATTTTGGCCAGTATGCGCGGCGATTTTCGTCAGATCGCTCGCGCCCAATTGATGGTGAACGTGAGTTTGGATGGGCTGTCGGCTGAGGCAGACAATGGGGCACAGATTCAGAATTTGAGCGGCAATATTGACTTGAGTCCGGCCGATTCTGAGGTGAAAGGGATCCGGTTTGATCTCGGCGGGTCCCGTTTTTTCGTTGAAGGAAAAATGTTGGGAACGCCACAGCCGCGCTGGTTGATTGCCGTTCAGTCTGAAGAGATCGCGGTTGGCGACTTTTTCGAACAAATTCTAAAGGGAACGGAAGCGATTGGACTGAAAAAGGAAGGAGTGGACCTCGAATCCGTGATGGGAGTTTTGAACCGGATCGTTCAGCCTGAGGAGGTCTTCGAGCATTTGGACGCACAGATTGTCCTGGACGGAAAACGTGTGCTCGTACCACGCTTTGAATTCGATGCTTATGACGGCCGCGTTTCCATAGAGTCGATGGTGGATTTTTCGGAAGCAGGGCCGAAGACGCTCATGGACGTCAACATCCGAAAACTTAATCTTGCCCGCTTGTGGGTCGAGAAACCAATCCTCGATGGCAACCTTTTTCTCGTCGCATCTTTGCGTTCAGATGGTCCTCTGGATCCGGGCTGGCTCGATCGGTTGACGGGGGAGGGGACCTTTTCGATCACAAACGGCGAGCTTCACACCGTCGATCTCTTAGGGGGTTTGGGTCAAATTGCAGAGCTCGCAGCTGTCGGGACTTTTAAATCAGGAACCACGCGGTTTAATGACATCGGAGGCGATCTAAATCTCGAAGCCAAACGCGCTGAGACAGAGAATTTAGTTTTGCTGTCCGATGATTTTCATGTGGAAGGAGGCGGCGATATCGATTTAAATGGGAACTTGAATTATCGGCTGTCTGTTTATCTGTCGCCTGCACTCAGCCGGAGGATTTCTTCTAAGGTCAGCGAACATACGCGGCTTGGGCCGATACCAATTTTGGTGGTTGGCACAATCGAGGAGCCCTCGGTTCGTACTGATCCAATGCTCATTCAAACGTTCTTACAAAACCTTCTTCAGGAACGGTTTTTGAGCATCACTTCCAAATTTATTCCTTCTTTCCGACGTGACCTGCCCATCTTGGCACCGCCGCGTGGAGATCAAAAACAGGAAGGTAGCCCTGAAGGATCCAAAGCACCAAGTCCTTCCTCAGACCTCAAGCAAGCCCTTATTACGAGCGGCTTTAACCTCCTCGAGCAGTTCCTCTCGAAGGAAAAGTCTACTTCGTAGCACCTTGAAAAGCGGGTTCTGTCGTGGTATATTTAACTAATGTGTTATTAAGAGTGTTTTAAATCTCTGTAGTTAACGGGAATCCATGAAAATGCGACTTTTTTTTGCGTCTAAGTTTGTAAGAGTTTAAAGTGACCGAGATCCATTTGTAGAAAACATCGGAACCCCGCAGCATATTGGTGCGGGGTAAAAGGAGGTTAAACATTTTTTTCAAGCGTGTTTCGGCTTTAGTTACTCTGGTTACCTTTTCCTTCACTTCGGTGGTCAATGCGCAGACCCAGATTCCGATCTCCAGTACCACAGAGATACATAAAATATTAAGTCCTGAACAAGTAGCCATTCCATCTGCGCTAGGAAAGATCCAGGAAATTTATCAGTCTTCATCCAAAACCCCAGTCGTGATCCTCATTCAGGACGCTCATGCCATTCCGGATGCTCAAAGGAATATTCAAAAGCTGATCGACCATTTCCAGAAAGAATACGGTGTGAACCTGATCGGCCTTGAAGGATCGGGATCTTTGGTGGACGCTCAAGTATTCCGCAGTTTTCCGGATCAGAAAATTTTGAAGGACGTCTTTGAAGAATACCTCGAACGAGGGGAGCTCAACGGTGTCATGGCATCCGCCATCTTTAGTGATACGCCGAGCACCTATCACGGTATCGAAGAGTGGAACCTTTATGAAGAAGGTTTGGGACCCTACCTGAGAGCAATGGACGAAGAGCCGAGACTCGTGGAAAAGTTAGCTCTTCTGGAACAAAAGCTCGAAGCACGCAAAGAAGCGGCGTACTCGAAAGAGCTTTTGGATGTGGACAGGGCGTATCAAACGTTTCGTCGAAATGAGTCGGATTTGATCCAAGTGCTGAAAATCCTTACGAAAATCAGGCGGCCGGCGGAAGGGACGGATCTCGCGATGATGATTGAGGAAGCTGAGCGGGGAGGAGAAGATCAAGTTCCAATCGAAATCGAGGTGAAAGAAATTTCTAGGAAAGTGGAGAAATACTTAAAATCTCAAGCATCCGGTTCAAAGAATGCCGAAGTCCTCTCCTCCTTTAATGAAAAGCTCCAGGCGTTCCGCACCTCTCGCATGAGCGCTCAGGCCTTCGCCCTTTTTCTTAAGGAATTGACGGTTAAAGAGCGCCTTCCTCTTGATGTTTCGAGCGACTTATCCAAGTTAATGAAGAAAGAGAAAAGGATGAGGGATATCGAAGGGACGAGATTCTTTGACGAGTTTGAATACTATGTGAAGTCGGTAAAAGAGACGCTTCTTCCGAGTGACGAAGAAAAGTCACTGGACGAGGAAAGCAGAAAATTGGAAGTGCTTCACCGGCTCGCCCGGCTTGAACTCAGCCGCGAAGATTGGAAAGAAGTAAAAAATATGGTGGAAGATCCATCCTTGGAGCCTTCCCAAGATGGCGCACGCGTTCAGTTATCCCCGCACCGTCATTCTGAGGCCGCCCGCCAAAATACGTTGGCGGGCGAGAAGGCCGACTTGTCCGCCATGGTTTCTGGCGGAAGAATCTCAAAAAACGAGATCCTTCGTCCCGCCGTTGGCGGGACTCAGGATGACGAGACTGAACGGTTACGAGACGCCTTTCAAGCCCACATTGATTTTTATCGCAATGCGGAAAAGCGAGACGGAGCCTTATTTGATCATCTCATTTCCTTGATGGACAAAGAACGCTCGCAATCAGCAATTCTCGTCGCGGGCGGTTTTCATGCTGAGGGTCTGAGCCAACGATTAAAAGAAAAGGATATTTCCTATTTGGTGGTGAGTCCCCAAATTGGGTTTGTTCCCGACGAGACTCATTACGAGGAGCAAATGCGCGGCGAAGTATCTTGGAAAGACTATTTTAAAGTAGAAGAAGACCGTGTCAGTTTTTACAACGCGTTTGTCCGCGGGAGCCGGGACAAGCTCCTCAAGGAAAGCAAAGAACAGTCCGGCCGGCTTCTCAAATTTTGGCGGGATCAAATCATCCGGGACCTAGCCGCGAGTGAAAAAATTACAAAAGTCAGCACCTACACAAAATTCATAGACGAAGTTTCCGAAAAAGGCGAAATACGCCGGACCGACCCATCCCAACGGATCGAGAACTTTATCAGCGGACTCCGTGAACTAGAAGCGAAAGGCCAAATTACAGGACAGAATATTCTTAAACTTACCAACCCTTCTGCGAGACCTGCCGATGCAGTTTATTCACTTGGCCTGGGCGATGGTATTTCGCTGCGTACAGCTGCGGGTCTTTCCGCGAGCAGCGTTCTCCGAAAATTAATTGAGGGCTCCTTCGGACGTCATCCTGAGCCCCGAAGGGGCGAAGGATCTCTGGCTCCCCACCGCTCCGAGATGCGGGTCTTAGGTGATTCGGATCTTGAAGCCGTCAGAACGATCATCTCAGATGTGCGCGGTCCTTTGGAATACGCAAAGAATATTTTGCAGGGTGAAAGGTTTCGAGTCAAGCTGGGTCATCGTTCTACCCGTCATGCGACCGCGCTAGAGGCGGTCAAACTGTTCCCACCCTCTTTAGAATCTTTGGAGGAGATCATCAGTCTTATAGACAGACGTGAAAGTGAAGACGAAATCCTGTTTAAACTCATTTCTCTTCAAGTTGCGGTAACCGAATTGGTCGCCGAGACACAAAAAATGGAAAGCAAAGAAGATCGTCTTCCAGAAATCGAGCCCGTCTTAGACTTGGCAAGAAATTTTTTAAGCCAAGTTTCCTCAGAACTCAACAAGGCGATCGGTCGGTTCCCCAAGGAGATGCAGGAAGTCGTCTTAAAGAAGTGGAAAGAAAAGAATTCGAAATGGCTTCACTCAAGAGCAAGTGATCAGATCGCAGGGCTATTCCTCGATGTAATCATTCAAAAGTTAAACGTAACCGATAAGCATTGGAAAGACTCGGTTGGCTATCCCTTTGCACGCGCGACAGTCGTTGGAAATATCGCCAGGGATCCAGAAAAAGTGAAACAATCCCTAGAAGAGAATTCACAGTTGCTCGTGGGTTTTTTTAAAGGTCTGCCTGAATATCGACCCACAAATTACGAGAACTTCATCCAGAATCTCGCCACTTATGCCTCAGAGGTCATCTTAGACGTAATCAATCAGTTTATACAGAGCAAAACTTTCCGCGCTGAAGTGCGGGGGAACAGTTGGATGCTGAGCCTTGCTCTCTTGGCGGTCGCGGCCGTGCATCAATTCGTATCGGCGCAGGAATTGACACCCGTCGAACCCAAATGGTCCACACAACAGATTTATGAATCTTATGTACCTCTCGTGGCGCCAGAAAGCCAGATAAACTCCAATATCAACGTAGCAGGCACAGATAAGGTTATCATCGTGAAACCTCGTGAGATAAAAGAAATTGACTGGCAAGATACTGAGTTTTTCGAAGGCGGGACAGTTTATGACCACGGAATTGCGTGGGTCCTGAATAAGTATCAAGCCATTTACAAAAATGCGGCTAATCGACCCGTATTACGGCTTCAGATCGAAGATCGCGGCGATTATTTCGACTTTTATCCGGACGGGAGCATCGAATTTTACGATAGCCAAGCCGGTTATTACGATAGTGGAATTACGAGTGGAATAAAGGGCTTTATCTCGGCCGAAGATGTAGGGTTCGGAAAGAAATTTCCCGAGGCGCCGAAGGTTACGCCTCAGGATGCTCAAGTGCTGCTTCAGCGGGGTGAAGCTGAGAAAATGTTGCTGGCAAAGATCTTCGGCCTCAAAATTAAAGAAGAGCGCACATCGGGTGTTGGAAAGTACGTCGATAAGGTTCGAAATAAAATCAGGGACTACAGTGAAGACATCGAAGAACAAAGGCTAACGAATGAAATTAACCGTATCAACCGCCAGCTTCAGGGCGGTGGCCCTCGAGCTCCGCAGCGCTCCGTTTGGAGGAACTTTTCCGGCACAGCGTGGTCTCTTCTTGTAATAAGCGCTCTCGCATTGCCTGCCTTAGTGGCTGTTGTTGCCATTCTTGTACTTTCCATCCGTACGGTCAAAAAGTTTCGTACAGACGGATCGATTGACGATGAGAAGGCACCGCACCGCTCCGAAGCGCGGAAGTTCCTTGGATTAAAGGGGTTCGTGCTTGCCGCGGCTTTGTTCTTATCGTCAATGACGTACGCCCAATCGGCCGCGTTCAATAACTTGTACAGAGCCGATCAAGCTCTCAACGCTCGTGTGTTGACCGTCGACGAAGCGCAGCTTGAATTAAGTACCAATTTGGATCAAATGTTGAATCAATTAAAAGCGCAATATGGAAGCATTGTTCCGGACGACATTAACGCCCCGCAACTAAAAGCGATTGCGGGCACGAGCAAAAGTTATAAAGAATTTACAGGCCGCGTTCGATTGGCCCTGGCGACGCTCACTGAAAAATTTAATAAGGGCGAGATGAGCCCGGAAGAAGTTACGAAATTTGGAGTGCTACAAGAAGAATCGTTCAAGTGGGCCTACATTTTCTGGAGTACCAATGTGGCTTACGATACCCTGGGTGCGGAAAAGAAACAATGGAATCCATCGAATCTATCTTATGGAGTCCGAGGTAATCCCAATTTAGTCGGACAACCGCGAACGCTTGTTTGTGATTCTGGCTGTCAACTCGCCATGATCACTTTAGGTGAATTGGGTATCCGCGATGTTTCGATTGTTGAAGTTAAGACCAATTTTTTGGGCCAGGACCAAGCGAGTCAAGGAGGGCACCTTGCAGCGCTTGTGCAATCAGTCAAGGGACCATATTTGTTTGACTTAACGCAAGGGAGGGAAGGTCAACTTAATATTAATGTTCCGCATCAGAGAATTGTTGTGTCCAAGGGCGGGAAGCCAATGGTAGTTGAAGTGTCTAAAGCGGATTTGAGCAAGCTCGTGGGCCAAACTTATCGGCATTTAAATCTATCTAAGCAATCTAAGGCTGCGATCAATAAAATGTTTAATGATTTGAACAACATTGTGGACATGATCAATTCTGGAAAATCTGCGGCCCAAGAGCTTCAAAACTTGAAATCAAGGATCGAAAAAGCACTGGATTACCTCGAAAAACATCCTGTTTTTACTTTTGACGGGTCTCCTGCTCGAAACTTACGAAACTTATTGGATACCGTTTCTCAGCTATTAGCGAAACAATCTGCCAATCAGATTTTGGAAATCGGGGTGAATCGCCTAAAGGGTTTTCAAGAGGAGATGGATCAAATCAATCTTTTGTTTGCCGAGAAAAAATATGAAGAGGCGTCAAAAAGGTACGCCGATGTAGCTGTTCGGATCGCCGAGCAAATTGAGTCGTTAAAGAAATTGGGCCTGACTAAAATCGAGGAAGACGAGTCAAGTTATACGGACGAAAGTGGCCGTCCGATTGATGGGAATCGGCTGATCGGCAAACTCCAGGAATTGTCGAACCTTGCTCGCAAGAATGAAGCGGCTGCTGCGCATAATGGAGCCCTTCCAAATACGGAGGAGATCGGCGCGCTTCAAACGAAAATTAACGTGCTCAACCAAAGAACGCAAATAGCCGATCGGCATTTTGAAAATGAAGAATATCAAAAAGCGATCGAGGGCTATGAGCAGATATTAAAGGAGGTGACAGCCTTATTGAAGGATACAGCATTATTGAAAGATTTAGATAGAGAAAATCGAACAAACATCGAGACATTCACGAGCACCGTAGAAAAGAATTTGGAGGCGGCAAGGCACAACCAATCGGTCAAAATCTTGAAGGAGCTGATTAATCAATTTAATCAAACTGCTAACGGAACAGACGACGAAAAAGTTGTCGCCAGCATGCAATCCATTAAGAAATCAGCGCAGGAATTATTGAAACAACCGAATTTAGACCGTCAATTGAGAGAAAGTATAGAATCTTTCCTCGATCAGGTCGAAGACGTCATTAGCTCCCGCTCCGAGACGCGGGGTGAAATAAAGGAAGAAGGTCGAAGGCGGAAGGTCGAAGGGGAAGTCCATCCGCCTTCCATCCGCCGCGCCGAAGTGCGGAGTGGTTTGGGACAAAAAGATCCGATTGGGTTATGTGTGACGGGAGATACACTGCTGCCGATTGTAACGAAGGTGGAAGGAGCAAGCAGTGAGAAGGTGGAAGAAAAGCAAATTGTGGATGTGAAGCCGGGGGATTATGTCCTTTCCTTAAATGAGGAAACTGAAAAGATCGAACCTCGAAAAATTAATGCCCTCCTCGATATGGGCATCAAGCCTGTCTACCGGCTCACGACCGCTTCCGGCCGCTCCATTAAAACCACCGCCAATCATCCGTATTTGGTGAAGGTGGAAGGCCGAAGGTGGAAGGGCGAAGCGGAAGAAAAAACGAGGTGGATCAAGGTTTCGGAGCTAAAGATCGGGGATGAAATTGCGGGACCGCGTCACTCCAACCGGACGGATTCCCAGGAAAAGGGGAACTCCTCGTATCGGTTTTCGGAGAGCAAAAACAACCTTTTTTCAAAGTCGGCCGGGGAGGTTTTTTCGCTCAGAAGCGATTCGAGTGAAGATTTTAACTGGGTGAAATTCCTAGCCGGTATTTTTACCAGAATCATGCCTGCGTGTTTTTCGGGATATTCGTGCTTGACAAAATCCTTATCGTGGGTGACGAGAATACGGTTTTCGGCAATGGCCAGTTCCAACACCTTGCCGTTGGAAAGGGCTTTTGGAGAAAGTTTAGCGTCGTGGCCGAGGCCTGCTAAAAAAGGCATCAGGCCGTTGTGGACATTCTCATCAAGCAGAAAGCGCATCGAATTTTTCAAGGAAGGCAGGGTCAAACTCGCGTTGTTCCAAGACCTTGGCCGCATAGTGAAGGGCGGCTTTGATGTGATGAAGAGTCAAACCAGGGTAAGCTTCCAAAATTTCTTTCGTATCAGCTCCGGCTTCCAGCATTTCAAGGACCAAATACACCATAATCCGGGTGCCTTTGAAGCAGGGTTTTCCATGGCAAATTTCTGGATTTCTCGAAATGAAGTCACCAAGCTTGAGCATCGGGATCGCACGCTGTTGAATTTCAGGGACAAAGCCTACCATACTTTAAATGGTCTGTCTAGCCAGCTTAGTCTGCTGGTTTCCCCAGAAGCCTATGCTTCTCCGTCCGTGTCGGCATCCAGTGAAAACATTTCCGACATCATTTGGGACGCGATCGTTTCGATCGAACCGGTCGGTGTGGAACAGGTTTACGATATCGAGGTGGAAGGGACCCACAACTTCATCGGAAACGGCATCTTTGCGCACAATACGTACGCGATGAAAACAGTTCCGGAAATACCACGTGGTGTGTTAAGCGGTGTTGCTTCTGCTCCAGTGCTCGAACCATCCGGCCGCGCTGAGGTGCGGCAGGCGAGTAAACTTTTCCAAGTCGATTATAAGAAGATCGCTGAAGACTATGACAGACGGCTTGTCCGGGCAATCTTGCAAGCGGAGGATGGCACCTACATTCAAAAGTCGCTCGTTAAAATTTATCCCGAGGTACGTGATCTGGCGATTCAAAGCGTGACTCCTCGCTTTCATCTATCCCAGAGTAATAAGCGAATCCTTGAATTCGGAATCTTATTGGCAGATGGATCACGCCGGTCGCTTTTATTGATTGCGGCGTCCGGAGACGCTCTTGACAAGGAAAGCAGCAAAACGCTGGCGCGGAAATATCAGGCAATCGTCGCGAAGGATTCGGAATCGGAACTCACGCACCGGTTGGGCATTGAAACAGACATTGAATATTCTCAACCTCTCAGTGATACCATGGTGATCCGGGAGAACTTTCATGTGATCTCTCTAGAATTTTTTGAAGGAATAACGCTGGATAAATTGGTTGCGCCACTCGAAAGCCTTGTCGGCATCCCCGGCTATCCTTATTCCGAGGGATATCCGATTCCATTAGCGAGATTAGGCAGCGCGGAAGTAGAAAAGCGAGCCAACGCATTGGTGGATCAAGGGATCTTGAAGCCGGCCGATCGCGAAACCGTTCTGGTTGCCAAGAGAGCGTATGAAACGTCCCAAGATGCCCAGGTCTTGCAAGAGGCAGTCGCATCCCTGCAAAAAATCATTTTTGAACTCGATCAAGCTGCAGTCGAAGCTCACTTTCGGTTTTATCAAAAGACTGGTTTCATTCAAACGGACCCACGGAGGAATAATGTCGTCGTGAGCTTCGAGGCCGGCAAACCGGCCTTTAGGCTCATTGATTATGGAAGCATGACAGAGTATCGATCCCCTAAAAATGCGGTCTTGGCCTTTGACATTTTTGAGGACAAGGTAATGCCCGGCCTTGTTGGTGGTACAGTGAGACCCTGGGCTTGGACTTATACCGCAGATAAATCAGGTTTTTTTGATGCGATTCTCGCTGCTTATGGCCGTGAAGAGGGGATTCAGTTTTTAGCAGAAGCAGAAATGGTATATGCTGCCTCGGAGTCTTATCTCGAAAGGGAATCTCCCGTCCGTAAACATATTGCCATCTACCTTGCTCGTGTTCAACCCTTTCGGGGCCTTGTGAAAAGAGACTTTGAATCCGAAGGAACCGGCCGCGCTGAGGTGCGGGCGAAGACGCCTCCGATGGACGCAGAATCATTGGACCGTTTGCAGGGGTGGCTTGGTGGACTTGATGACGGGGTTTTCGACCGATTGCAGACCCGCTTTGCCTTCCTTAGGAGCGCTCAAGCGACGCTCGACTTTTTAAACGAAGGTTTGGCCGCATCGGGCTTGGTGCCAGTTCAAGCAGAAGGAGAAGATTTGGAGAAGCGTTTGTTGGAAATCGTAGGGGCAGAAACAGTACTGAGGCACACCGATCTCAATTATCCATTTCGGAATAGAATCGATGCCATCAATAGTTCGTCGGCAATCGAATATGCTTATTTGCTTCATTCGCCTTACATGCGTGGACGTGTGCAAACTTTAATGCTTCAACCCAATCGGTCAAGTGAATTAGAGATTTTCGGTCTGCATGCCTTGATGGAAAACATAGGAATGTCAAAACTCGATTGGGCTCGAATCCCTCTTGGCGAATTTACGGCCGGAGAAGGCAAAAGGCCAAGGATTCTGTGGAAGCAGTACACCGTGCAATCGCCAACGAGAACGGAGAAAATGCCGCAATCAGTGGAGGTGGTATTAGATCGAGAGCCTCGCGGGCTTTATGAGGTTGAATTAGAGTTTATCGCTCAACCGCCCGTGATTCCGCAAGAACCTTTAAGAGTCGAGAAGTTAAAACGCGCGATGCGACAAATGGTAGAGGCAGTATTCTCGGGAGATACAGTTGTTGAAAGAAAAGGAGAACTCGAACCCCCGGACGTGAAGAAATTTATGAGACTCCTCGAGCGAGACATTTATATTTTGGAGACACATGGGATTACACGGCCTCCTATGAATCCAGCCCGCAATCTCAACTATCCACCAGTGGAATATTTAAAGTCCGTGTTGTCGGATCTCAAAACCATCTATGATCCAGAAACCGGCCTCCGCCACTCTCGCGCCGAGGTGCGTTATTCTTCGCCCCTGCGGGCCTCTGAAGGAACCCCACTGCCGCCTACGAAACTCGAAGAACGAAGTAGGGCTGAAGTGCGGCTCCCCTCTATCCAGCGCATCATCACATCGAGGATATTTGCTTTAGGTCTCGATGACGATCCGATTGATGTTGCGAGGCAGAGAATGGAACTCAATGTCCGAACGGTGGCAAAATCTTGGGCAGCAGAGTTGCTCAATCACCGTATGTTGGGTCTGCCAGTGGAGGTGGCCATATCTGAGCCAACAGAATATAAAGAGGGTGATCTGTGGATCCACTTTATTGAAGAGGAGGTAGATTTGAGATATCGAGCGGCAGCCCTTGACTTTCGCGTTCCTACGATTTTTTGGTTGCTCGATTCAAGTTTGGCGGAGCCGTTGGCACGAATATTAAGGGATAAAAGAATGCCGCCCTTTCGTTATATCATCTCAACGGAGGTTCCTGAGGAATTTGAATTTCGCCTGCCTCGTTATCTGGACCAATTGGACGGACGCGATCTCGTGCCGCGTGCGGGTTCGGTCAATACCTATTTTAATCGCGTCTTGGTGGACAATACGGGGCTGGGCGGCCATCTTGTGAGAAATGGGGAAGACAAGACCGTTCATTCTGATGAGATCCAAAGTATCTTGAGCCTGCCGCGCGCGATGCGTCGCGGTGCGGTACCTGGCTATCAATATAGAATACAGAGGCGTGGCAATAAAGTCTGGATCGATGTCATCCTCTCCGCCCGCTCAGAGGCGCGGTCCAATGAGGAACAAATCGCAGAGGAGGTGATCGAGGAGCTTCTGACGCAAGGTTTTAGTGCGGCAGAAATTAAAAGCGCTTGGGAAACGAACTATGGTGATGACGCGGTCATGTCATTCCCTCCCGCGCTTCACGCGTTTTTGAGAGAGTTTTCAAAGTTGACGGGAGAAGGTGTGGATGTCGACCATAAGAGGCTCACGGAACTTTTTGATGTTAAGGTAAAGCAAGCCGTAGAAGAGGAAAGACAGGCCGAGTTGGAAGCAGGTTCTGAAGTGGTTAAGGTCGAAGTCGGAGAATCGATGCAAGCGGCCGTCACGAACCTGATCAATTTGGTTCCAAGCGATCCTAACTATGGTCGGTCGCTACAAATCTTAGTGCAACACGCTGACCGCGCCATTGCATATATTGACCAAAAAATTAAAATGCTGGTGAGTCAACTTCAAAGACGCGGAAATGAACGCAAAGAAAAAGCGGTTAAGAAATTACAGGCTTTGCTAACTATACTCCGCTCAGAGGTGCGGTTTGACGAAACAGTCAAGCCTATGATGAAGAGATCCTGGGAGGAGAAGATTCAAAATGGTTATGTTTACACAGGCACTGATGCAAATCGGCTTCCCTCGATTCGGCAGCATGGGCTGACATCCGGCGCGCGATTTAGTCCGCTCGACGACGCGGACTTCAAATTTTTTAGAACCTTGACCGCTCGCATCCCAGCTCAGGCGCCGGATGGATATGAGAGACTCTATAAGATAACCTATGCTTTGAGGCCAAGCCGAAACGGTTTTTTTGTGACCTACAACCTCGAAAACGCTGAGGACTACGCGAGGACGGGGCCTCAGACGCTCAAGCGCTTTGTTAGAGATATGGAGCAACTCGTGTATGACTATGATCAGGGCAAGATCGTGTTGCCCGGTATTGCAGACGATGTAGCGCATGTAAGGCGCTTGCTTGAAAAATATCGAGCCCGGCGCGCAGCGGTTAAGCCGGTCGTGATTCAAATTCCCATCTCTGTCATTTCCCATCACTTACCTGAAAGCATTCAGGGAGAAGTCACTGATTACTCAAAATTCGAGCAACGGGTACTTCGAAAAGACCGCCCGCTGCCGGCCAATTCCGATGATATCTCAAAACTTATAGACCGCTACCTGCTCGATCAATTATCGCACCTGCGCGTGGATGGGACTCTTCCTTTTTCTCGGGCATTGACAGTAATCCCCGTTTCCCGCCGCTCCGAAACACGGCTCACTCCCGAAGAAGCCGAATCCGCACGGAGATTCTTAAATCGGTTAAAGACCGACCCTAATGATGTGATGGTGGAATTGAGTCGGGAGATTAAAGATGCCGTTCAGCGCCCAGCAGGTCGTTCCGTGGAACTTGCAGCACAGGACTACGCCGATTTCCTTACGGGGCTGCTAACTCATTTGATTTTTGGCTCAGAACGCGTTGGAGGATTCGAACCCGTAACGTACAACCCCCATCGACCTGACGGCAGATTTATCCAGTGGAAGGCAATCCCCTTAGTTGAAATCGATATCGCGGATGACGGGCATGTCTATTTTGAGCCTACAGAATTAAGTGATGGAATTCTAAGTGCTTTGGAGCAGAAAATCAATGAAGTGCTCGGCCGCGCCGAAACGCGCGCGACGGAGGAGATTCCTCCGAATGCAAGACGTGCCCCTGTCGTATTTACGGTCGATAATATAAAGATCCTCTTGCTCTCACTCAAACCTGATGCGATTCAATATCGGCACGACCTCGCTTTTTACCAAACTGCTTTTGATCTGTTAACCATCGATCCCGATTCATTTTTCGATAACACACGGGATTTAAATGGCGCCCCTCTTGCAATTCCTTCGCATGAGCGATTGAAAAGTGCGGTAAGACATGAAGTTTCGCATGCACGATACAGTCATTTATCCAAGGAGGAGCAAGTTCGGGTAGTGACGGCACTAGAGCAGAACATCGGCAGGCAAAGGCTCGAACAAATTTACCATACCATTAAAGAAGGCTGGCCCGGGCATTATATATATGACAAGTTCTATGATTATTTCGTGATTGACAATCTCGAGGAATACAAACGGTCGTTTGACTTAAAGAACTCTATAAAGATTGAAGGTGTTCCTCTTTCAAAGAGAGGACACAAGTCAGTCCAGACGATGGCTCTTTCCGATGGGACATTGATCGATCTGCACACATTGATTGATGAAATCATCGCAGTCCAGCATGAGGGTGAAGAAGGTCAGGCAGACCTTACTGTTTATAAAAAATATCGAGAGGAAGGCTTCGATTTACTCAAGATGATTACTCCTGGAACAAGGGATTTGCTTACCCAATTAGGTCTTTTAAATATTGATGAAGCGCCGATCATGCATTGGATCATGGAAAGGGAGGAGTACGGTGATCGATTCCCAAAAGAACAGACTCGCCGCGCCGAGGCACGGGTGGCTGAAATTGATTCTGCCGCGAGGAGTGAGAGGCGTTTCGATGAGTGGGATCATCTGCCTGCATTTCGAGATGTGCTTTTTGCGCGAGGTATGGTTCAAATCACGAACGATACGCCATTCCAAATTTACGTTCTTCACGACTCTTTGGCAGATCTTGTACTGAGAGAGTACATGGGAGCAATCGCCATACCTAAAGCGGGTACATTTTTTTATCACTCGTCAATAGAGCATTTGAGTGCACAAATCAAAATGGTCGGATTAGAAATTGCCGCAGCTCAAGAGGAACAACAAGGCGATGCTGCCAATCGGTTAGGATTTGATATTTTGAGACAGCTGTTTAAAACAGGAGATGTCATCCTGATGCGTGCCTCGGGCGTTTTAGACCACCCCACGGCATATCCCGATCCAGATCCTGTGTTCTGGGACCAGACACCGGAGGAAGCATTGATGGCTGCAATCTGGGAAGAAAAACTTCATCTTTTGACATTCGCATTGGATCCGGACATTCGAAAAAATTTAACACAGGTTATTCTCGAATCTCGGAACGGCTATATCACCACAACGCGTGAATATCTACTGGAGCAGCGGGAAATTTTGAAGGAGCTACCCGATAGTCTAATGAGTGAAGCATTGCCTTGGATTCTTGTCAGACTACGTGATGATGAATCCATTCATTTGCTTGTGGAAGATGTATTTTCCGAAGATTTGGCTGCAATTCTTTTAAAGCTGAGAAGAGAAAGCAAGCCGACGGAAATGGAAATAGCTCATCTTTCTGTTGCGGCAAAAGCAGTGAATGACCGAATCCGCTCCGAAGCGCGGATGAATGCAAAGAAGATTGTAGAGCGCATTATGGCTCCGCTTCATGCTAGTTATCCCGGCTGGCGTTTAGATCGTACGCTTTTGATTGACAGAATTGAGATTTGGGTCTCGGAAGGACTCTTCACGGGTCCACAGGGCCTTACGGCAAGGCTGGGCAGATATCAGCGAACATACAGTCGCGGAATTGCTCAGCAATTTGAAGAATATCCAGACATTAGAGCTGGCGTCTATGGGGGAGTCATCAGCCCGTTTTTGGAAGAACTGGAGTCCGCGCTGGGAACAAGCGCCGAACTTTTGTTGAAGAAAGGCTACCCAACTCATGATGCCGAAGAGCTCCTAACGGCTTTTCTCGAAAACAGTCTAACAGATAGAAATTTTAATCTGAGCGACATTTCAGAGCTTCTCCAGGAGCATGTTTCCAAAACCCCTGATCACCGCGCCGAAGCGCGGAGCGAATGGCAGGTTTTGGGTCGCGGCTCGATTCAATTTGGATCTACTGCCATAACAATTCCTTATGTTGTTTATCAAAGCACTACGGGTAGAAAAATCACACAGTTTCTCTTAGAGAATTTCTTAAATGAAAATGGCATAGTTTCGCCTCAAAAATTATATTTGCCCGGAGCAATTTTTGATTATGACGCGCATGGGAATATTATCCAGAGTCCTAAAAATAAAAGGGTCACACGTGTCAGCCTTGGAGAAGAAATAAGTGGATCTTTGGTAACAGAATTGGAAAAAGAAACTGGGTTGGAACAAGTTGCGGAACTAGCCATACAAGTAAAGCTTAACTCGGATGGGAGTGTCAGTTCTTGGAAGTTGGTGAAAACGGCTGGACCGGCTGTTTCCATTGATGAAATTAGGGAGATTGAAATGCCACTGCCAGCGACAGCCCATGCGCTTGAGTCGATGGTAGATCAACTTGAAAAGCTGTCAATGCCTTTGCCTCGCATAATCAACCAGTTATCCGGCGATCCTGCTTTGATGGATGATGCGATAGATACAATTATTAGGAAAATGCTCGGAGGGCCGAAACAGAAATCGGCATTTCTTAAGAATAAAACCGATGTCAATACATTGATTTCCGCCATACAGGCTCGGATCGCTCACAGAAAGGCCCTTGAAACAGCCAAGCTTGTGGCAAAGAACGCCTTATCTATTCCTGCTTATGCGCAACACGATTTTTTATACGTTCTAGGAAATGCTGAAACGGGTGTAAGTCCAGAAATGATTGAGCAGGCGGTAAAGAATCCAAGGCGCCGAGGAATGAATATAAGCAAAAACCAGCTGCGGCAGATGATTGCCGAAGGGAAAATTGGCGCTAAGTTAATGCCAAATAAACCGGCGGATTGGAATTATCCTGGTGTTTATGATTACGCGCATATTTTCTTTTTCTTACCGAGGCTTAACTCCCGCGCTGAGGTGCGGAGCAGTGATGATTATATTGTGACAGAAATTACAAAGGGGTCATATGCGAGCTATTTGTCTTTTAGGGTGGGTACGCCAGAGGGTAAGGAGTTACTCGGTCATTTGTCTTACGTAGGCCCTGATAAGGGATGGCTACTTGCCCTTGCCGAACAAGCTCCGATTAGCGGCGATTGGAAGATGTATTATCTGAATGATAATCAAGCTTTCGCTGAAGCGGAACCTATCTTGATCGCATTAAGTCAACATCCTGCCGCTAGGCAGGAATTTGTGCAGCACCGAAGATTATGGCGCTCGCTCGTTAAAATTTTACCTGTCAACGTACAAGACGAAATCCGACGGACGAAATTAATCAAGCTAACTACTCAGGACAGGGAAAAACAAACCAACGCGATTGCTCTAAATATTTTCCAGGAACTCGAGGATGATTTAAAGGAAGAGATCTACAGAAATGGACTCGCTCAACCCCCTATTTCTTATGACGATCCGATTACTGCTGCTCGATTTGTTTGGGCGCTTATGTTGAGATTTAGAGGCATCGTTGAGTTAACGGAGGAAGAGGAGAAACGGATCTTTTCAGAAGTGGAAAGGTTAATTAAGTCTGAACACCGCGCAGAGGTGCGGGCGACAAATGAAGTTGGGGAACTGAGATGGCTTATGGGTTCCATCCTAAGTAAGGCCATGGAAGGCCTGGTTAGCGATGACGAGGCGGAAGGCCTGTTAGAAGCGATCCACACAAGTGATTATTGGATGGAGCAGCTGAGGGGTGGTGATCCAAGAATAGCTCTGGACGAGATAAACGACGCCGAAGGTAGAGCGTCGCGTTATTATGGTCAGACGGAGGATCCATATCTGCGTCTCGACCGAATCGCATTTGCACTTCAATTTGAAGAAGAGTTATCAAGCCGCTCAGAAGCCCGTGCGAAGTATCGTTTTTTGACCTATTTAAAGAATAGGCTCGATGCCTCTCAGTTCGAGCGCTATTTAGTTGAGCATCCTAAGCATCCCCTGAGTGCCCGTGAAATGAAGATTTTGAAGGAACGGACTTTTTCGAAGCAGCCCAAGACGTTAGTAGCCCTTGGAACGGAAATGCAAATTGACAGAAGCACGGTCTGGCAGATCGAAGGTAAAGCCATAGAGAAATCTATCGAGTATGTCGCACAACAAGTTCTTCCTATCATGGCAAAGGATTTTAAAGATCCGCTGAAACGAAGCAGTGCGGTTCGCGCTTTTAAAGAGCTTTCGACACTGCTCTTATATCGAGCTCGTCGAACGGGACAGATTGATGGTGAAGTCGAAGGAGAGCTAAGCCAAGCCGTTCCTCTTCTTGCCGACCTATTGGATGATTCTAACGTGTGGACGAGACGCGGTAGTGCTGCAGCTCTTGCTGATATCGGTACATTTGATCCTGAAGCACTCGTCCTCGTTCAAAGGGACATTCTGCCGAAGCTCCTTCGAGCATTAGAGATCCAGGACCGCGACTTGCAAATCGATATTCTGCGTGTGTTAGGTGCGATGGGGCTTGCAGCTAAGGACTCAATAGGAAAGATAGAAAAGTTGACCGCTGGCGGAGATCGTTTTTTGGCATTGCTGGCGAGACAAACCATCGCTAATGTGTCCCGCCGCGCTGAAGCACGAACGCCTGACGTAACGCAAAGTCAGAAGAGGATTACCATGAATGCCGAAAAGGCTGCCGGGCAGGTTCGTTCTGAGATGCGAACAGAAGTGGATCAAATTAAAGTGCTGGTTCCGCTGAGCATTATTCTGGTATCGGATAAGCCGATGCCGCCGTCGTTAGCGGAGAAATTGGCTGGTTTATTAAATCGTGGAGAAGTTCGTGTTGATCAAGTGGCGCAATTAGTAAATCAGGTGTCACAAGATGCTCAAAATCCAGACGGTCTTTATCCTTATATTGGCCCGATCGTCGATCAAGCGAAATTGGAATTGCAGCAATTTGTCCGCGACATCGTTCGAGAAACCAAAGCCAAAGACGCCGGTTTAACCGTTGGCTTCGATCTTTCCTCTGTGGGCAAGGGTGTCGTCAATGAAGATACAGTTGTCCGCGCGCTTGGTCGTTTTGCCGTTTTATTTACCGAGGC
>Ga0156289_1055_pt1 | contig 30553 bp, 29 predicted proteins | sample RifCSPlowO2_12_FD_116157 | JGI IMG/M metagenome (GOLD analysis project Ga0156289, IMG submission 116157) | Omnitrophica bacterium RIFCSPLOWO2_12_FULL_50_11
AGAGTGCAAGATCACGATGTCATTCTAGGCGTTTTGCCTTTTTTTCACTCTTTTGGATTCACGGCAACTTTGTGTATGCCGGTCGGAGTCGGTTTAGGCGTCGTTTATCATTCAAATCCACTAGATGCGTCAACGATCGGTGATTTAGCGCAAAAATATAAGGCAACTATCCTCATGGGAACGCCCACTTTTTTTGCGGCCTATGTTCGTAAATGCACAAAAGAACAATTCGCGTCTTTAAGGTATGCGGTTGTTGGTGCTGAAAAATTGAGAGCGAGCCTCGCGGAATCCTTTTACGAGAAGTTTGGTATCGTACCGTACGAGGGGTATGGAGCAACCGAGTTATCGCCCATTGTTTCCATGAGCTTTCCAGACTACGAAAGCGAAAAAGAGAAGATACGGCAGGTGGGACATAAGGAAGGAAAAGTAGGGCATCCCATCCCTGGGGTTGCCGTCAAGGTCGTGAATCCTGAGACGTTCGAGGCCCTTCTGCCAAACGAGGAGGGTCTCCTGCTGGTCAAAGGTCCTAATGTGATGAGGGGATATTTGAATCAACCAGAGCAGACGAGACAAGCGGTTAAGGATGGTTGGTACCTTACGGGTGATATTGCCACGATCGATGAGGAAGGATTTATCTGCATTACGGACCGCTTAAGCCGGTTCAGCAAAATCGGTGGGGAGATGATACCTCATATCAAAATTGAGGAATTGCTCCATCAAATACTGAACGAATCGGAACAAGTTTGCGCCGTAACGTCACTGCCGGATGAGAAAAAGGGTGAGAAGTTAATCGTGCTTCATACGAAAGCGTTTGATATCGAAGAGGCAGCGAAGAAACTCGCTGAAAACGGACTTCCGCCGCTTTGGATCCCTAAGAGGGAAAACTTTTACCGTATTGATTCACTGCCCTTGCTTGGCAGCGGGAAACTTGATCTTAAAGGGTTGAAGCACATGGCAGCGAACTTGTCTGGAGGCACTTCATGAAAGCTGCCTTAGGCGTCCTCTTGTTACTGGCTACATTTCCTGTAGGCGTTCTTGGTTATAACGCCTACGTGGGTTACCGAATGAATAAGGACTTGCCCAAGATCGATCGGGATCCCGCAACCGGGATCATGAAGGGTGCGGAACCTGTATTTCTGGAGGCTGACGGAAACCGGGCCATTTTGATGATCCATGGTTATATCGGAAGCCCGACTGATTTCGGTCGTCTTCCTCAGTTGCTGCATCAAGCAGGATTCACGGTCTCAGCGCCGCTTTTGCCTGGTCATGGGCGGGATCCGAGGGATTTTTCGAAGACAACTTCTCACGAATTAGTCCACTTTGCAGTTGAAGCCTATACCGATTTGAAGAAGTCATATGATCACGTAACATTAATTGGTCTATCGATGGGCGGCGCCTTGGGTGTTATCGTCGCCGCAAATCATATCGATGACTCCGTCGATCGGCTTATTCTGTTGGCCCCCTATTTTCGAATCAAACACCATTGGTATTATCTTCTGCCGGCCGAAATTCACCACAAAATCGCTTCACCCTTTATCCCCTACGTTAAGAGACCAGGAATGTTTAAACAGGTATACAATAAGGAGTCGCTTCCTTACCTTGTGGACTATGACTTTATTTCGACCAAGGGAACGACCGCGGCTCTTCAAGTCTCCGAACAAGCTAAGCAGAACTTCGCAAAATTAAGTGCTTCGGAGTCTCCAATACTCGTCATACACAGCAAGAAAGATAAAGCGGCCGATTACAAGGCAACCCACGAGATCATTGAAAAGTTAGGTCGGAAGGATGTTCGGTTAGTCCTGCTAAATCGTTCGAATCATCTTATTCTTTGGGATTATGAAGCCGAGATTGTCGAAGAAGAAATTATGAAGTTTATTTCTGAACCGGAGGTAAGAGATGAAAAAACCATTGTTTAGGTGGAGATGCATCTTATTATTCGCTCCTCTTTTGATGTGCACTTTTGCTCAGGTTTTTGCAGCTCAACCTGCTGGAATTGTACAGCAGGAAAACGTACCGAACATGATCGCTGAGGTCGGGAAAAGTGTGGTCAATGTTCAAACGGATCGATCTTTCCGCTCGAGGCGGTGGCGGCCGCCTGATTTCTTTGAGCAGTATTTCACTGATTTTTTCGAGCGCAAAGATTCAGAACCTCGAACCATTGAGTGTCAAGGTGAAGGAACAGGAGTGATTATCGACGCAGGTGGTTTGGTTTTGACCAATACTCATGTTATCTCGGATGCGGAGACGATCCGCATTGTTTTAAATGACAAGACGGTTTTGCCGGCCAGCGTCATCGGCAAAAATGAAAAAGAAGATTTAGCCCTTCTTAAAATTGAAGGCGAGCGCACTTTTTCCGCGATCCGTTTCGGCGATTCAAACTCGGTCAAACCAGCGGATGATGTCTACGCCATCGGAACGCCCTACGGTTATTCTCAAACCGTAACGAAAGGTATTGTGAGCGCAGTTCACCGGGAGTTTAAAAGGGGAGGCAAGGTGATTTATGATGATGTGATCCAAACCGATGCTTCAATCAACCCCGGTAATAGCGGCGGGCCGCTTCTCAATTCAAACGGTGAGATGATTGGAATGATTTATCTGGGAGATTGGAGAGGAGAAGGGATTGGTTTTGCCATTCCTGTAAAGAAGATAGAAAACATGATTACAGAACTAAAATCTTCCCAAAAAGCTTATGAGCGGCAGGCAAATTTTAAGCGCCGATTTGGATTCGCCCCAGTAGAGGAAAAGGGAAAAGACGGGGAAAAGCAGCTTGTGATCGCTCACGTGCTGTCTCAATCGATTGCTGATAAGTCAGGGCTCAAGATAGGCGATGTGCTTGTTAAGTTTCAGGATCAATATGTCAGAGGTTTGGAGCATTTAATTGAAGAAGCTCTCAAGGTTACGCCTGGCAAACGCGTCTATCTTGAAATCTCCAGGCAGAAAAGAACCTTTTTCACTTACATCGAGGTGCGGTCATGATCCCACCACCTGCTTTTGGCCTGTCAGGCCAGTGCGCCTTCGGCGCACAAATAGGTGGTGGGACAAAGAGCCAATTTTCAATCCATTCGAAACATTATGAAAATCTGCCTTCGGCAGGAAAGCAGGTGGTGGGATGAAGCTGACGATAAAAGGAGTTCAAGGTTATTGGTTTCATGATGTACTTGTATCACTCCTCCAAAGGAAAACAGGGTGGGACGAGCAAAGAACGAAAGTTTTTATAGCAAGAAATGAGTTGGTCCATTTCACCAATACTTCTCAAGCCGAAGCACGGCAAATACTGGATGAGCTTGAAGCAGGTGGCTTTGAGATCCGGTTAGAACAAGTCAAAGGCGATGTTGTTGCGTCGGTCGCGATTCCCTATGGCAAGGAACTTGATTCGCTCAAAAGAGAGCTTTCCAATATCTCATCGCGTCTTGAGCGCCTTGAGAAGCTTCAAGGAATCAAGCTGCCAGCGGATTCGATTAAAGAGTCTCCCATTTATCAACAGTTATCGAGACAAGCTGAAGTGTCTCCGAAGCCGAGTGCGCCTCAGGTTCAAACACCCGTTTCGAGTGAGGAAGCTATTCCTCGCGCGACGGCCGAAAGCAATATCGGTAAATATTGGCTGTCGCGAATCGGGATATTTACGCTCATTTTAGGGGTTGTTTTATTCATCAGCTACTCCTTTCAGTTTATTGGGCCGTGGGGAAAGACTTTGACCGGGGTCGGCATAGGAGCTTTGCTGATCGGCTTAGGTAATTATCTTTCTTCGCGGGAGGCATATCGAAAGTGGGCAATGGCAACGATCGGGGGCGGATGGGCGATTTGTTATTTTACGGTTTATGCCGCTTATCATATTCCCGCCGCAAAAGTGATTACGAATCCCCTTACCGCATTCGGATGCCTTTTGGTTGTCGTCATGGGTTCAATTTCTCAATCGCTAAAATTTAAGTCGCCCACGCTCGTTTTCTTTTCCTATTTTCTGGGTTATGTTGCCATCACCATGGTTGAGATTTCTTTTTATACATTAGTCGCTTCTTTTCTGCTTGCGGTATCGATTGTGATCGTCACGAAGAAAATGGGGTGGAGTTGGCTTGCCTTACTCGGTCTCGCGGCAGTGTATTTAACCCATTATGCATGGGTTGAGCCAACGATTTACGGGGCAGGCGGAGGTTCGTTCTGGACGGATGCGTTGGTGCTGCCTTGGGCTGGAGAGGAATGGAGAATTTATCCGCTCATTGCACCACACAGGTCAGCGCTGCACCAATGTTTTCTCATTCTATACTGGCTACTTTTCACCGTCCTGGGATTTTTGAAAAATGAGAAGACCGGCAAAAATCCGGTGATCGAAGAGAATCTCAACCTGGTGTTGTTGCTTGCAAACAGCTTTATTTTTACGGCCAGCTACGTTCATCATCTTCATGTGTATTACCCAGAGTTGAAATATATTTTCCCGCTCGCTATGGGCACCGTCTTTCTCCTTCTCTTTTGGGCTGAGCAAAAACTGAGCCGCCGGCTTTTAGCAGATGCTTATCTCGCTTTTTCAGTCACGCTTTTCTGTCTTGCGGTACCCATGTATTTTGACGGTCCGTGGATCACTTACGGTTGGTCCGCTGCCGCTGTCATTCTGGCATGGCTTGGAATTCGTCACGATCGCAAGGTCCTTCGTATTAGTTCTTGGGTTTTAGCTGGTGTCGTAGCATTGCGGCTGCTTAATTTTGATTATCTGGAAAGCCAGGTTCTTTTCCGATTCGTGATGCCGGTTCGTTCGTCTCTCCCTATTTTTATGGCTGCCGGTGCAGCTTACTTGGCAATGTCTAAAATCTATTCAAGAAGCCGGCTCGTCAGCGAAAAGGAACGGAGAATCTCAGAAAACATTTGCCTCATAGCGGCATCTTTGTCGCTAGGCTTCGGCTTTCTTTTTGGGGGATTCCGAACCGCGACATCAGTGTTATGGGTATTAGAAGGCGCCGCCTTGATGTTTTTTGGCGTTCAGGATAAAAGATTCTCACTCCGTATTATGTCCGCTTTGTTTATGCTCTTTGGAGCTTTCCGGTTGGCGTCCGTAGATTATGCACTCGAGCTGCTCAAGATGTTATCAGAACCTAAAGTAGCGTTACGTTTAGCAACGGCGGGGGCCAGTATCTTTATCGTGCTTTTCGTAGGAGATTGGCTTAGAAGGAAGGTGAAAACGATTGCGGCAAGCGATTTATTTCTATCTCACGCCATGACGGTTGCGGGCGCCATCCTTGTCTTGTGCTATTTCTATGACAAGGGAATAAGTTCTTGGGTTTCAATCGTATGGGGAGCATCGGCCTTTGCCTTCATTGTGTGCGGTTTTGCTCTCAAGGATAAATGGTATCGCTGGAGCGGATTGGGAATGTTTACCCTTGTGCTTCTGCGTTTGTTCTTTCACGATTTTTCCACGCTCGAAACCATTTACAGGATTATTTCCTTCATTGGGTTAGGAATTGTTTTTATCGCAGCTAGTTTTATCTACAGTTATTATTCGAAAGTGCTCCTTGGACCTGGAAAAGAATCAACAGGAAGCTGAGCTTCAAGGGGGTATCGGGAAGCTTTGAAAGAGAACTTGATGATTTTTTGAAAGGACCCAGCGAAACTAATCCTGTCCCTGAAAAGATTGAATATAAGTTCGGTCAGAGAAATTTTTCAGCCTCAATTTGACAATGAGGAGAGTTACATATCCCTTATGATTAACGGTATATTCGGGTGGTTTTGGATAACGATTGGCTTCGTCGGTGGAATGATTTTAGGTATGAAATTCAGGCATGATGATTGGTTGGGAGGATACTCAGCGTTTCCGCGGCGTTTAGTGCGGCTTGGACACATTTCTTTCATAGGTCTCGGGTTTGTAAATATCCTCTTCGCCCATAGTGTGGTTAATTTGCCCGCGAATTATGTTTTTTCCGTTGCATCGTTAGTGTTTATTGGGGGCGCTATTACAATGCCCACGTGTTGTTTTTTGGCGGCATGGCAGCGTAACTGGCTTTTTATCTTTTCTATTCCTATCATTCTTCTCGTACTTGGGGGGTGCTTAACTTTAATAGGGTTAATAAGCCGATGAAAATCGGATTGATTGCGATGAGTGGTGTTCGAGCATACAACGAGGAACTGCTTCGCTTTGGATTGACACTTCCTGGATTTGTGGAGCGGAGCAAAGTGATAGCTTCACTACCCAGCTTATCCCTTTTAACTCTTGCTGCCTTAACAGCGCCTGAGGTTCAAGTAGAATATTGGGAGATCAAAGATCTGATTGATCAAGACGGTTTACCAACGGACTTTGACCTAGTTGCAATTTCATCTTTTTCCGCGCAGATTTACGACGCTTATCAGATTGCTGACCGCTGCCGAAAGAGAGGTATCGCTGTGGTGATGGGAGGATTGCACGTAACATCGCTGCCCGAAGAGGCTCGTGAGCATTGTACGAGCATAGTGGTAGGCGAAGGTGAAGAATTATGGCCGGTTGTCGTAGAAGATTTTTTAAACGATCGTCTTCAAGATTCATATGTCCAACCACCTGGCCATACTTTTGAGTTGGCCAATTCTCCGATTCCGAGATATGAACTCCTTGAAGTATCTAAATACAACAGGCTTACCGTCCAAACGAGCCGGGGTTGTCCACACCGATGCGACTTTTGCGCGAGTTCCATTCTTTTGACCTCAAAGTATTGTGTCAAGCCTGTGCACAAGGTGATTGCTGAGATTAGAAAGATAAAAGAGATTTGGAAGCAACCTTTTATCGAATTTGCCGATGACAACAGTTTTGTCCTGAGGCATCATTATAAAGAACTTCTGCGCCAGTTAGTTGGTGAACGTATTTCTTGGTTCACCGAAGCTGATATCTCAATTGCGGAAGACAGAGATCTTCTTCACCTCATGCGTGAAAGCGGTTGCCGTCAGGTTTTGATAGGATTGGAAAGTCCGCGGGGTGCAGGATTAGATGGCATCGAATTGAAACGTAATTGGAAACTCAAAAAACAGCCAGACTATGAAGCAGCAATAAAGATAATTCAGTCGCATGGAATCACGGTGAATGGATGCTTTATCTTGGGACTCGATGGAGATACCGAAGAAGTATTCGATTCTATCTACCGTTTTGTCGAGAGAACGGGATTATATGACGTTCAAATAACGGTGCTTACTCCGTTTCCTGGAACGCCCTTGTATGATAGGTTCAAACGTGAGGGCCGAATTCTCGAAGATCAAGCTTGGCATAAGTGCACTTTATTTGATGTAAATTATTACCCAAAGTTGATGACAGTAGAAACGTTGGAGAAAGGCTTAGTAGATTTGGCCAAAAAGATTTATGCTACTAGTTTTATCAGGGAAAGGCGGAAACGGTTTTTTCGGATCCTGCGTCAAGAAGGCCTGATGTTGGCCGCACAAGCAGACTTTCAAAAGGAGGGGACATAATGGAAACCAAACGATGGGTGAAACCGTTCTTTCAATTAGCAGCCCTGTACGATTTCATTTTGGGCGTTCTGTTCTTGTTTGCTTTTAAACAGATTTACACTTTTTTAAAATTAACTCCGCCAAATCATGATGGCTACGTTCAGTTTGGCGCTTTATTGGTCGCTACTTTTGGGATTGGGTTTTGGTTTGTATCGCAGGCGCCTGAACGAAATAGGGACATCATAAAACTCGGGATCTTGCTTAAGTTATCCTATTCAACCGTTGTGTTGGGTCATTGGTTCTTTGGTTCTATCCCTTGGGTTTGGGTGCCTTTTGCCTGGCTTGACTTAGTTTTTCTCGTGTTATTTATAGCAGCATTAAGAATCATTCCTGTAGCTCGGTAGCATATTGCCTCAATAAGAATTGGGTAAGCCTCTGGCAAAGCTTGCGCGTTCAATTAAGTTGAGGCAGTTTGCTTTGGAGATAGGCTATTGAAGCAAGACGGTTTTTTCCTCAAGTTACACGGTCGCTGACTGGAAGGATGGGATCTTTCCATTCCGGCATCACTCATCTAATAGAAAAGCATCCGGGTTTACCACCGGCGTCTGTTTGTCTAGAGGGGGCCTGTCCCTCCGAGAACTGACCCCAATTTGTCCTATTCATGTTCAGGATTTTTCCGCGCTCGAAACCATTTGCAGAATTATTTCGTTTATTGGATTGGGAGAGGTATTTATCGGTGCAAGTTTTTTGTGCAACTATTATTCCAAGGCCTTTCTTGCAGAAGAAAAAGATTAATGTAAGGTTGAAGGGGACATTTCATTAGCTTACGACAGAGAATTGGCACCTTGTATACACATAAAACCTGTTGAGGTACAATCACAACCGTTGAACCGAAGGAGGCAAACTGATGAAACGGTTCGAGAGGAATTTGTTAACGGTGTTTGTCCTGGTCGTTTGTTCCTTTTCTTTCGTAGCGGTATCTTTTGCGACGGAGGCGGAAGAAGAAGCGCTGGTGGCAAAAGGCAAGGAACTCTTCGATAATAAGGAAGGTTTGAACGTGAAGGTTGCTTGTATTCTTTGCCACAAAGGTTCCAAAGCGCTTGATCCTGCCAGAATCAGCGAATTGGGAGAAGGCCTTCCCGACGTGATCAACTCTTATATCGAAAAGAAAGCCAAAGGGTCTGCCCTTGCAAAAGACAGCGAGCAAATGAAGGCTTTAGAAGCTTACCTGCGTTCGGGTCAGAGTTGATTCGTTGAAGCAAGTCGATCCATCCTTTGAGATTTATTTTATAGCGGATCCAATCGTTTCTTTTTGGTCCTGTCGTTGCGACAGATCAACGCGTCGAGGGAGAACGGTCCCGCCCCAGTTAGCATTATGGCACCCGCCATCGTCCAATAAGCAAGAGCGAGCTCCTTTACGGAGAATGGATCATCAGCGTGTCGGATAAAAGCGGCGACAGACATAGTAAGGAAAACGGCCAGAGCCGCTAACCGGGTTGCAAATCCAAGGGCGATGAAGATGCCGCCCGCAAACTCCGACAGCGCCGCGAGCCATGCGAACACGTCAGGGAACGGGAACCCCATCCCGGCAACTCCGGCACTAAACCGATCCATCGACCCGCCAACAATCTTCTGGTAGCCATGCCACGCAATCCCGCAGCCCGTGAGGATCCGCAGCCATAAAAGACCCAATTTGTTCAGCACGTCCCTGATCATAAAGATCCTTTCATAACACACATTGGGCGCAAAAAACAGTCTCAGAGCCTCTTCTTAGACGCCTGCTTCCCCTTTAAAAGTTCCTTCATCTTTTCATACTGCTCAGCGCTGAGGATTTGCTTGAGGCGGGCAATCGCGTCAACTTCCTTTATGGATTTCGCTTTCTCAAACTCATACTGTTGATCGATCAGGCGGTTGACTACTTCGGTGTCGATTGGATTTTGGTGCACCAGGTGGTCCACGTCAACCTTCACAACCTCGATCTCGGCTTCTTGCTTGATCAAATTTTTCTTCAATTCGTTCTTGAGATTGCGGATATCATTCTGCTGTTCTTCAGTCAATCCGATCTCATCAGCATGATCCAGAATGAAATGAGCTTTGAAGAAAAACTTTCCCCCAAGGCCTTGGTGCAACTCACAGCTCTCGTGTCCCCAACTGCCGCTGTGCCTCGCGTGCGTCATCGGTGACAGCCACATGAGAGTTGCAAACATTAGAAACAACGTTACAAATTTTTTTGCCATCTCCGTTTCCTTTCTCTTCATGTTTTCCCTACCTTTCGCTTACGATGTTTACAGGATCAGGCTTGACAGGCCTTCTTTTTTTGTATTCAATAAATTCAAACCCGTTCTGGCCCCAATTTGTCCTATTGTACATGAACATGATCAAAATAGTAAAACGCAGTTTGTGAAAATTCGTTCCCGTTCTGCTGGGGACACATCTTCATCATGAGAACTGGAACTGGTGGAAATGAACAGGTATCTTTATATCGTGCCTTTTGTCGAAGATGAGCACAAGATTTTTCTCAAAACGATTATCCCGAGCCGCAGACTGACAAAAAAGCTTTTATCCGGGGGTGAATAGAATGAAGAAATTAAGATTGGAAAAGGAAGAGAAAGAAATTCTTGATGCAATTGAAAATGGTAACTGGGAAGCAGTACAGCCTAAAAAGGCTGCGCTCAATCACTATGCTCAAATTGCTAAGAATACCTTCAGAAAAGACCAAAGGATGAACATTAGAATCTCGAAAGCCGACTTAAATCTCATCAAAGTGAAAGCGGCTGAGGAAGGGATTCCTTACCAAACTCTGGTTGCCAGCATCATTCACAAGTATGCTGCCCGAAATCTTTTAGCAGCTTAAAGAAAAATCGGTTTGGCGGGTTCGAAATAATCTTTTCCAATTTCGATTCTGGTTCGGCCTTGCGAGACGCGCCACCCATTGGTGTCGCGCATGGAATAAGCGCAGCCGCAGTACTGCTGCTGGTAAAATCGCTCGCGCTTGGCAATTTCGTACATTCGCTGTGATCCTGCATTCTTGCGCCAATTGTGGGCCCAGTAGGTAATGCCGGGAAACAGCGAGGCGGCTTGAATCCCAGCTCTCGAAACCTGGTCAAAATCCTTCCAACGGGAAATCCCAAGAGAACTGGTGAACACCCGAAACCCATTTTGAAACGCGTATTCGGCTGTCTTCACAAATCGCATATCAAAACACATGCTGCAGCGCTCGCCGCGTTCTGGATCCCATTCATGACCTTTCGTAATTTCAAACCAGCGCTTGGGATCGTAGTCAGCATCTACGAAGGGAATTCCTGATTTTCTTGCGTACTTGACGTTCTCCTGTTTCCTGGTTTCATACTCCTTTCGAGGATGAATATTGGGGTTGTAGAAGTAAATGGTGAGTTCGACTCCAGCATCGTGGATGTCTTCGATGACCGATCCCGAACAAGGTGCACAGCAGGAGTGAAGCAAAACTTTCCGTTCACCGTCGGGGGGTTCGATGGGAAAGTGCTTTTTCATTTGAATTATCGTAACCGGTGGACGCTCAAGAGTCAACAGAGCCGTGCTACGCGGTGCCGCGTCACATTTTTTGGAAGTTTCCGAATTTCAAGACGTCGCATCATTTGTAATTACATTTGTAATCTGATATCATTCCTGTGTGAAAGCGATTCACTGGAGTCAGGATAAAAACCTTGAATTAATGAAAACCCGTGGGATTACTTTTGATCGTCTCTTAAAGTCAAAATTCATAGGTATTGAAGCGCATCCGAGAAAACCGTATCAGCGTTATATGGTCTTCGAGTATAGAAAATATATCTGGATTGTGCCGTATGTATCTTGCGAAGGAGGCTATTTTCTGAAGACCGCATTTCCAAGCCGCAAGCATACGAAAAAATACTTAGGAGGCAAATAAAATGAGGAAGCTTAAATTAACACAAGAAGAGCGGGAAATGATGAGAGGCATTGAGCGCGATGAATTCGTGCCCATCACCGGAAAAGAATTGAAAGATGTGGCCGATGCTATTGCAGCACGGAAGAAGGATATAACGCTTACGATTCGCGTCAATAGCCGGGATATTAACCGAATTAAAAAAATAGCAAACAGGAAGCGGATTCCGTACCAATCCTATATTTCCGAGGCGATTCATCGGATTGCCGAAGCTGCGTAGTCAGTGGAATGGTTCCGGTTCTGCCAACCCGCTTCTGAATTAAAACCGTCTCCTGAATTTTCCGTGAAATAAGAACCGTTTCAAATCCCAGTTTCATAGCAAAAAAGTGAAATTTAAGTCTGTTAAAAAGCGCGCGACCGGCGCATCTTTGGTCGGCGGCTTTTTTGACAACCGCATCCTCGCGTGCTAATTTTTGATTAACACCTTGTTCATTTCAATTTTGGGAACAAACTTTTACCTGGGAGGCGAAAAAAATGAAAAAAAGCGCGGTTCTGTTAATTCTACCCATCGTATTCTTTCTGTCCTACCTTTCCATTGTATATGCTGAGCAGGGTGAGGTTCAGCAAATTAGGTCGGAAATCCAAAAACACCGCCACGCCATCCACGAGCTCGAATCGAGACTTCACCAAATGGCCAAAGAGCATATGGAACAAATGAAAGATATGGCTCAAGGCGGCGCTTACACAGAGGGCGAAGCGGGTTACGACGCATCCGGCAGCGGAGAGTCATATAGTGAGGCATATTCAGAAACATACGGCGGATCTTTCGAAGGCAACGTTGGTGGCGAAGCGGTTACAGGTGGGTTTGAAGGTCCGGGCGCTTTCCCGGAGCACATGCCTGAACACATGAAGAATGACCCACGGAAAGCAGAATTTATGAAACGATTACACGAGCATCGCAAAGATGCCCGCGATCAAGAGCATGAAGCGAAAATGCGCGTGCATCATATGCGGGAAAGAGCCGAGAAAGATATGCGCCATGACACTCGGGAGCATATGAAGGATCAGATGCACCACAAAGCGCAGATGGAACACAGAGAACGTGACCGCGCTGAGCACTCCGGTGAGAGAGGCGGCCCGGGTCCAGGTCCCGGCGTACGACGCGGTCCAGTAGACCAGCCGCATGACAAGGGAGCTGGCGTGCGACGAGGTCCCGTCGAGGGCTCGCATGGTCAAGGTCCAGCGATGAAGGGGGAACACGGCGGGCCAAGACCGAGCGGCCACGAAGGTGGTCATCACGGTGGAGGTCGCCAAGGTGGTGGTGAACATGGAGGTGGAGGTCATCACGGCGGTGGACCTGGAGGCGGGCCTGGCGGTGGAGGCCATCATGGTGGCGGGCACCCAGGTGGCGGTGGAAAAAGGTAATCACGTTGGCGTCAGGATGACGATGTTGATAGGTACACAGATAAATCCGGTTTGTTTCACGGTTGTCAACGATGGATAATCTCATTCTTCCACATTTAACTCACCAACACTCTCCTTTCTGTTTATTACGCAACCGGGATGCGCGTCCCCTTCCTTTCTTGTGCGGCAGACTCAAGTTTTCCGATCGCGACCGTAACGACCCCTTCCGAGTAGTCCGTGGCGATATCTTCCGGATTTGCGTCGCTTGGAAGCGGCACAGTTCTTGAAAAAGAACCATAGCTCCGCTCCATCCTGTAAAAACCTTCCGCGTCTTCTTCGCGTGCGATCTTGCGTTCTCCGCAACTGTTATATATGGCCAGGATTTGGTTTTACTGCTAAAATCTCACCGGGTTGATTGTGACCCTTGAATCAATTGGAGCGGAAACGTTGTACATATAGGGGGCTCTAAAATGAATCCATTCATTATGATTTGGTTTAGTCCTAAGCGGACAATTCGGGCGATCGTCGATCAGAATCCAAAATTTTTGGTTGTGTTTTTAGCACTGATGGCAGGCGCGGTGGAAGTTGGAATGCAAGGAGTAACTCTTGCTTCACAATTCAACGCGCCGCTCCTGTGGACGGTCATCTTTTCCGCCGTTATCGGCGGCGTCCTAGGGCTCATTGGCTTATATTTCTTTGGGTTCTTATATCGCTGGATCGGGAGCTGGTTCGGTGGAAAGGCTACCGGTGCGGAGGCCCGCGCGGCCGTTGCGTGGGCAAAGGTGCCGACGTTCGTCATCTTCGGCATTTGGCTGCTTATCTATTTTTTAGCGGGCGATGTTTTGGGCGCATTGAGCAGAGCACCCGAGCAGTTGAGCGGCGGCACAGTTGCGTTGGTTCTGGGATACGTCGCAGCCGGATTTTGGTTTGGCACTTGGAGCTTCGTGATGCTGTGTCTTATGTTGGGCGAAGTTCATGGTTTCTCTGGTTGGAAAGGACTGCTCATAGTTCTGATTCAGAGCGTTTTACTTATCCCCGTTGTTTTTGTTATTGGTTTGCTTGCAGCAACTGCAATTCCAAATTTCCTACGGGCACGTGAGACTGTGCTGATGCAACAATTAGGGCAAAGGCCTGCGCACCGACAAGAAGGTGAAACTACAAGAGAAATGACAGAACTAGATGAAAGTTTGAAGAAACTCAGAGAACAACTCGCCGAGTTCGAGCCACAGCCGATGACGGATGAACCGGAAGCGCAGGTTCCTGGAGCCACAGCTCCGACGGTGGCTGGCGAATCATTGCCGCCATTCGAGTTGCCTCCGGCAGAAACGGTTGAAGAGGAAATGTGGGGACCGATCGCCGAAGAACCAATGACGGAAGCACCTCCGATGCCGGTTGCGGAAGAACCCGCCATAGGGGAACCGCAGACACAAATTCCAGCGGCCTCGGCTCCGACAGCGCCCCCTGAGTTATTGCGGTCGTTTCGGCTGACGTCGGGCGAAACGTTTGAAGGCAGGGTGGTTTTCGATGGCGATACTTATTTCCGAGTCGAGCTCGCCGACGGAACGGAGCGAATCATTTTTAAGGACGAGATCGTTGAATAAAAGACGTGGCGAGGAAGAAACGACTAATCAACCGTACTTTCTTAGCTCGTGAGTTAACCGAGTTCATCCGGTGCAACACGGTTTCGTTGCAAAGCAATGAGCGCTTTGCGCGCCGCGTTGGCAGCATTCTCAAAGAATCTGGATTTCGCGTTTCCTACCAAAGGACGAAACTTTCCGGTAAAACGTTTGCAAACGTGATCGGAATCAAAGGAAAAGGCAAACGTCCCTTCCTCATTTGTTCACACCTGGATACGGTTCCGCCGGGCGAACGCACTCAATGGACGAAAACGAAAGGAGACCCCTGGAATGCAACGACGAGGAAAGGAACTATTTACGGTTTAGGAGCAGCTGATGACAAGGGACCGCTCGCCGCGATGTTGCACGCGGGCGCGCAAGTGCGTGGGCGAAGTCTCAAAAGACCACTTATGTTAATGGGCACATTTGGTGAGGAAAGCGGAATGGCGGGCGCGAAGCTTTTTCGGCACGCCTGGAGGGGCCCGAAGCCGTGCTGCGCAATCGTCTGCGAACCGACAAACCTCGCGATCACGTATCGGCACAAAGGACTCGGCGTAATTGAAATTGAGATCGAGCAGGCCGCAAAAAGTCAATCACCAAGCGGTGCAAAAAGATTCTCCGTTCTCTTTAAAGGACGGCAAGGGCATTCGAGCCGGCCGCACACGGGGGACAACGCGCTCGAAAAGGCAATGAATTCTTTACGCGGTGAGGCAAAGCAGCATCCAGACCGTCGTCTTGTTTCAATAGAAGGCGGCGTCGCAGCCAATTTAATTCCTGCCCGCGCTTCACTGACTTTCGTGCGAAACCGTCATCCTGAGCGGAAGTACGCGTTTAGCGTCAATCCCTTCCCCCCTTGTTCGCCACAAAGCGTCGGCGGAATCCGTCCCAAAACGCTTTGTGGACGAATCTCGCCGCGTTTTGTGGCGGATGGGGGAAGGTTAGGATGGGGGGGTAATCAAACAAACACCCCCCACCTTCTCACTTGGGATCCATCCTCCCCCCTTGTGGGGGAGGAAAAATCGCTAAGCAGCTACGGGCGGAGTGGTGCTCAAGGTAAACTCCGCGAAGGATCCTGCTCAGGATCCTTTGGTCGGTCTTCGGCCTCCTTCAGGATGACGGAGGATCTTTCAGGTCCGGTGCTCGCGTGCTACGATTCGGTACGCCGGATTGTACAAGAACTTGAGTCACAGAGTGACCGCACGTTTGTTCCTTCCGTTATGACAAGCAATTTCGGCATTGCGCGAACCGAAGGCCGTGTGACGAAACTCGTCTTTGACTTTCGTCTTCTGCCGGGCCAGTCGATTCAAGCGATTTATCGCAGACTCAAGAGGACGCTTTCACACAAGCTTCGCGCTTTCGAAGGGGTTAAATGGCACATGACGGTCGAGCGGGACAATCCGCCGCTCGGTTTGCGGCGGGATCATCCGTTTGTGAAAGCCGGAGCGCGATTGCTCAAAGAAGAAGAATTGCCGTCCATACTTTCCGTAAAGCCGTCCTGTACAGAGGCCGGGATGTATGCCGAATGGGGCGTTCCGACGTTTGTTTTTGGGCCGGGCCGCTCGGCCGGTAACGTGCATGCTCCCAATGAATCGATCCGGGTCTCCGAAATTGAAAAGGCCATTCGTGTTTACGAGCGGGCAATTCAAGTATTTTGTATCGAAGGAAAGCCATGTTTCTAATCCGAAACGCTGAGGCGCGCGATTTTAAAGCGCTCGTGCGCTTAGCGCAGCTTTTGGATTCCTACAACCTGCCGGCCGACGAAAAGTTCCTGCGCGAGCTTGTGCGCGATTCAAAAGCCTCTTTCTTAGGTCGACCGATTTCAGATGAGCGGAAACGGTTTTTGTTCGTTGCCGAAGATTTAACGACGCAGAACGTAGTGGGTTGCTCGCTCATTATCGCACGGCACGGAACACCCCGCCTTCCCCATATTTCGTTCCGCGTTGCTCGCGAGCGGAAAAGAAGTCGTTCGCTCGGCCGCTTGATTGAACATCAGACGCTCACACTATCGGTAAATCACACGGGTTTTACGGAAATTGGAGGCCTTGTCGTCTTAGCGGATTACCGCGGCAGGGAAGAGCACGTTGGAAGACAGCTGGCTTACGTCCGTTTTGCGTATATGGCGTGGTTTCCTGCGAGATTTCGCGGGCGTATTTTGGTGGAATATCTGCCGGACCTCGATCCTAAGAAGGGGAATAAATTTTGGGAGGTTTTAGGTGCCCGTTTTACGCATTTGACCTACCGTGAGGCCGATCGCGCGAGCATGCACGATAAAGAATTTATTCTCTCGCTTTTTCCGAAGGAGAAAATCTATTGTGGACTTTTGCCAAAGTCTGCCACCGAAGCGATAGGAGTTCCGGGACCTGGGGCACGAGGAAGCGTTCATGTGCTTGAGAAAATTGGGTTTCGTTACCTTGATCAGGTGGATCCTTTTGACGGCGGCCCGCATTACGGCGCGCTGCTCGAGCGCGTCTCGGTCTTCAAAAAGACTCGTTTTTTTCGATACGAGCGCAATTACCATGCGGATGTTGGAGCAAGCAAGCAGGGCCTCGTGATCGTTGTGAAGCGAGGAGCAGTGCGCGCACTAGTTGCAGAATATGCGCTGGAAAAAGACCGGATTTTGCTGGCGGACGAGATTCGAGATGTGTTGAAATTAAAAGGGGGCGAGCAGCTGTCTGTGACTCCGCTCGACGCATGAATATGATTCCATTCAAAGGCGATTTTATCGACGGCAGATTTGTTCTTCCTCGCGCAGGGTCGGAACGCGCGGTAAGTGAAGACCCTGGTGATTTGGACCGCCCTGTTGGTGAATTCACATTTGACGAAGCGGCAGTGGATGACGCTGTCCAAGCAGCTCGCCGTGCGTTTGGTCCATGGTCGAAGCGGAGCACGAAGGAGCGGACCGGCTATCTCATCCGATTCAGGCACATTTTGAAAGCGCGAGCTTCTGAGTTCGCACGTTTGATCTCGCGTGAGATGGGTAAAGTTTTGTCTGAGTCGAAGGCTGAGATCGCACGCGTTCTTGCGAAACTAGACAGCGCCCGCCGTGAAGAAGCGGATCTCATCCGTTCTACAGTGCACCCCATCGAACGCGGCGTTGTTGGTCGATTGCGTTTCCGCCCTAGAGGTGTTGTGGCGATTTTGTCACCTTTTAACGTCCCAGCTTACCTGGCCAGCGCCCAAATCATACCGGCGCTGCTTCACGGCAATACCGTGGTTTACAAGCCGTCAGAGCTCACTCCGTTTGTGGGCCAGTTCATCGCTAGTGCTTGGAAAGAAGCAGGTCTTCCGAAAGGTGTGTTTAATTTGGTCCAGGGCGCAGGTGTTGTGGGGCAGACTTTAGTCAGTCATTCCAACGTAGACGTTGTGATTTTTACAGGGTCCTGGGCGGTAGGCTCAAAAGTCCAGGAACAGGTTTCAAGGCACCCACACAAGTTGTGCGCGCTCGAGATGGGCGGGAAGAACAGTGCTATCGTATGTCGAGACGCAGATTTTTCCGTTGCGCTCGATGAAACCGTTTCGGGTGCCTATCTCACAACAGGTCAGAGATGCAATGCGACGAGTCGAATCATAGTGGAAGAGCCGATTGCGAATCGCTTTATTGATGGCTTTCTTCGCCGCGTGAATTCGATTGCGATTGGATACAGTCAAGACCTGAACGCTTGGATGGGGCCGCTCGTGAGCGAGAAAACGCTTAAGAGGGTGGAAGGCTATTTAACCCGTGCCCGCGCGGAAGGTTTTGAGGTTTTGAGGGAAGGGGGACGATTCGATTGCGGTCGAAAGGGCCATTACCTGAAACCTTCGGTTCATTTGCGGAGACACTTCCCGAACGAACCTCTTCAGGACGGGACCTACACCGACGATGAAGTGTTCGGTCCAGATGTAGCCATCTACATCGTCCGAAATCTGGATGAGGCGATTGCCCTTAACAATCGTTCTCATTACGGATTGGTGGCCAGTATTTTCACGAAATCTAAAGCCAAGTTTGAACGCGTGCTTCGCGAAGCAGAAAATGGGCTCATTCACTGGAATGCGGCGACGACTCGTTCCTCCGGTCGATTGCCGTTTGGCGGCCTCAAGCGAAGCGGAAACGATCGGCCGGTTGGTTTTTTTTCTCCTTACGTTTGTACGATTCCTACCTCTTCTGTCGAACGCGCTCTCTTATGAAATCACATGCAACGGTACGTCATTGCGAGGAAGCGTACCAAGCAATGACGAAGCAATCTCATATCGGAGATTGCTTCGGCCAACGTATGGGTTGCTGGCCTCGCAATGACGGTTTGCGATGAAATCGCATGCGATGGTCATGGGAGATCCGCGGTTTTTTCGGATCAAAGGCGGACACAACCCCTACACGCGTAACCGGTGGGGTATACGGAAGCGCGTTGATCGCACTCGAGCGATCCGTCAGTGGCAGACGCTCAAGGGAACGCTTGAAGCGTTAGGAGCGAAAGTTTTTGTTCTGCCGGCAGTGAAGGATTTGCCGGGACTTGTCTTTCCTGCGAACGCCGGCTTCCTGTATCCAAAATATGAACTTCGTGATCTCTCAAAGAGGACGTTTTACTTAAGCAACCTCACGTCTCATCGGTCGCGCGAGCAAGATATTTACCAAAGCTTCTTTTCTTCTTGCGGTCTTGCGACCGCTCGGCTCCCTTACGCTTTTGAAGGAGAAGCCGATTTTTTTCCGTGCGGCGAGTTTTACATCTTCACGTACGGCACAATTCGGAAGACGGGCTTTCGCCCTCGGTGGGGTTGGCCGCCCTACTCGTTTCAGTACTCACACCGTTCCGATGAGCGAAATGAAGAAGCGCTGAAACGGATTGTCGGGGACCGGCAGATTCTAAAGGTTCGGCTCACGGACGTCCGCTATTACCACGGCGACACATGCTTTTTTGCCTTCGGCCCCAATCGTGAATATCTTTTTGCTTACCTTGACGCGATCGATCAGGAAAGCCGCGCGCGGCTGAAACACAATTTAGGATCGCGCCTTATTTCGCTTTCTCATATGGATGCGGAGAATTTCGTAGCCAACAGCGTTCAAGTCGATACCGAAAACGGACCGCATCTGGTGCTTCCGGCCGGCGTATCAGATGAGGTTAAAACAAAAGTTTCCTCCCTCGGCCTGCCTTTTTCAACCGTCGACGTTTCCGAATTCTTCCTCAAAGGTGGCGGCTCTATTAAATGCCTCATTTGTGATTTGGGGCCACTGGTACAGGGACACGATACTTAATCCGCCTCTCGATTTTCTGAGTTAAGTATTGTATCCCTGGATTGGCTTACAGAATTTCCATTGCTTCTCGTGGACTCAAGAAAAGCGTAGCGCCTAATTTCTTGATTGCGAGCAACTTCTGATCGCCCGTGATGAAATAGTTCGCTTTTGAGGTTTCAACGAGACTCAAGACCGGCACATCCTTTTGATCCGAAAACTCAATCTTGGATTCCTTGGGGACGTCCATGACGACCGCTCTTTTCCTTAAGAAGTCAGCCGCTTCACGAATCAAAGGACGTGGGATTTTTAATTTGCGATCCAACTTTTCCTCAAACTCGCGAATCACATACTCTGAGAGAATCACGCGGTGGCGCTTAAACGCTCGCGTGAGGATGTGCTGGGGAAGACCGGTTGTGGTAAGAAAGCCAGAAATGAGGACATTCGTGTCGAAAACAACCGTCATTAGTCCCCCGCCACTTTTGATTTTCGTTGTTTGGGCGATCTTATATGGTGCCTCATTTTAAAAGTTGTGGGGGATTAAAGAAGGGGCTCAAGATCTTGGTCTGAGTAGATGCCCTTGGCCTGGGCATAGGGGGTGAGCCGCATCCGAATCTCGTTAAGCTCCTGTTCAATCAGATACTGGCGGAGCGCCTCATTGATGAGCTCGCTTTTACTCGCTCCGCGTTTTACGAGTCGCGCAAGCATACGCGCAATGGCAGGGCGAAGTTGCACCGATGTGAGACCTTTTCTTTTGTTCTGTTTATTCACGACTTTCTTCTTATAATACATTGTCTATATGAAATAATACATTACGTATATGGATGATGTCAAACCCCCTTCCCGACAGGAGTGAGTGCCAACTTCATACAGGCGTCATTGCGAGGTCAACATGCCAAACAATGGCCGAAGCAATCTAGGACCTATTCTGAGATTGCTTCGGCGACGCCCGGTACGCTGCCTCGCAATGACGACGGGATTACTGCATCAAGGGGGATGCGCTCTGGTATTGTGGTCTTGGATTGCAGAACTTAAAAATGGGCCGATTTGGGTTTGGACCACCACATCCGCGACAGAGTCGAGCGGCGTGGGATCGCGGTTCACGATGACAAGGCGTGCGCCGTTTTCTTTAGCGATTCTGGGAAGAGAAGCTGCCGGTTCGACGATTAACGTTGATCCAGCAACGAGCATCAAGTCACACGTACGAGACCACTCGATCGCGCGGTTGAGCACTTCCGGATCGAGGTTTTGGCCAAAAGAGATCGTTTTTGGTTTTAAGAGCCCGCCGCAGCTTTTGCAGAGCGGTATTTCTTCGCCTTGAGTGAGCCGGCGGTAAACAGGCTCGAAAGGACTCCTCTCATTGCAGTTTAAGCACATCACTTCACGGTTCGTTCCGTGCAGTTCGATCACGTTCCGACTTCCTGCCTGCTGGTGCAGACCGTCGATATTCTGTGTCACGACACCCAGGAGTTTCCCAGTTTGTTCAAGTCGCGCGATCGCGCGATGTCCTTCATTTGGCCGAGCGTCCCGCATCTGAGCGTACAAGTCTTTTTTTCTTCGCCAGTATTCGCGCCGCTTGTCTTCGTCTCGAAGGAATTCCTGTAGCGTTACAGGTTGGTACCGGTCCCAAATACCGCCTTGAGAACGGTAGTCAGAGATGCCGCTTTCAGTCGAAATGCCCGCGCCCGTGAAGACAACGATGCGCGAACTGGCCTCAATCAACGTTTTGAGTTTCTCTCGTGTTTCTGTAAGCATCTTATTTTACAAATGGCGCAGGGACGCAACACTTAGAGAACCCAACAAAACCGCCATCCTGAGAGCCAAAGGCCGGAAGGATCTCAGATCCTTCGGGGAAAGAGAAAAAACTCCCCGAGGGGTCACATATCTAATGCGCGGTCGGTGCGGACAGTTAGAAAAATACTCCCACTTCCAGCTTTTCTAACCTCGGCGTTCAATCGCCCTTTTGTTCTGTGCTTTTCAATCTTAAAACTTTCTATCATCATTCCGTCGATTCCCGAAAAATCCATCTTTCTTTCGTTCTCTATTTTTAGATTTTGGGCAGGAATTTCCAAAGCATATTTTAACAAGGCTGTGTTCCCTTTTTCATAGCTGATATCTTTGACAAACGCTGTCAAAATATACTCTTTTTTTGGTAATACGAATTCCACAGCTTGCGTAGATCGCATATCTGATAAATCAATCGGAAGCTTGATTTCAATCCAATGGCGGGGAGAATAATAATCAACGAAATAACCGGCAAAGAGGATTATCAATACAGCAGGAATGCACACGACAAAAGCCCATCTCTTATTTCCTCTAGCCCAAAAGATGACGGCCGCCAGCAAGAAGAATACGAAAAGAACTAAAATCAAAATCATCTCTCTTCTTGGCCCCTCCTCGTTTTAATCGGTCATCACGATTTTGGCGGGTGCGAAACCGTTGAAACTTTGGACGGCGCTTGCGGAGGAGTAGGCGCCGATATTTTTTGCGTACACGACGCTTCCGACATCAAGTTCGGGAAGTTCTTCGCTGAGAGAAATTGTGTCAAAAGAATCACAAGTCGGCCCGGCTACGGTCGATAGAAATTTTTGACCCCGGCGCAGGGTTTTAAGCTCATACTTGCAGTGGTCGAAGACAATTCCGGAAAAATCCCCATAGATGCCATCGTTCAAGTAATAGTAGTTTTTGTTGTTCCGAAAAGTACGTCCTACCACCTGTGTCACTAAAACACCGGCCGGGCCTACGAGAAAACGTCCGGGTTCAGCAATGATTCGTGTTTTCTGGTCGAACAGCCGCGCAGCTTCTTTTCTTACTGTACGCGCGAGGAGTTCAAAACAGGTATGGTTCTCATGATCAAAGTGCCGGATCGGAAATCCGCCGCCGATGTCAAGTACGTTGAGTGTTAGACCTTCCTCCCGGGTTTCCCTGAAAATGGCGGAGGAGATTTCAAGTGCCTGGACGTAATTTTCGATACGGGTACACTGGGAACCAACGTGAAAGCTGACGCCCTCTGGCCTGAGGCCCAGTGATTTTGCTTTGCGGAGCAAAAAGACTGCGTGTTCGGGGTCCGCGCCGAATTTGAGTGACAGCTCAACCACGCTCCCTACATTTTCAACTTTAATTCGTGCGAGGACACGAGTGCCGGGGGCGTGCTTTGCGATCTTGTAAAGTTCGGGTTCGTTGTCAAAGGTCATCAAGCGGACCCGTCTCCGGTAGGCGGCCTGAATGTCTTCTATCGATTTAATCGTATTGGCAAAGATCAATCTGTGCGGCGGAACGCCTAAACTGAGCACCAAATTCATTTCGTGTGCACTCGCCACATCAAAGTGAGCACCCAGCCTCGCAAATACCTTTAAGATTTCAGGATGAGGGTTTGCTTTGATCGCATAGTAAGGGGTAATTTGGGGCAGGTGCGTCAAAAAACGTCGATATTGCCGCAAGAGGACGCTCCGGCGGATGATCATTACGGGCGAGGGGTGTTTCTTGAGCGTCTGCCGGATCAGGTTTTCGACCGCGCGTCCGTTCAGACTAAACTCTGAGCTCTTCATAGGATTCAGACTTGATTTCCTCAAACTCCGTATGCGGTGAAACGAGGAATGTAGAGAACTGCCAAACATCCTCTGGTTTTGGCAGCTTTGCTCCGTAATCTAGAAAGCGGTTCTTCCGCTCTTGGAGGGGTGTCCAATCCACCGGCTGTGAGATGAAAGGGCCTAGATAGGGTTTTGACATCGCCAGGATTTCTTCGTGCGGTAAATCATCCGGAACGCAAACGCCTTCGTTCGGATTTTTGAGGATCCAGATCGCCGCCGCCACAGCAGAAATGGCAACTTGAAGGGTCGTCGCGTTTTGATTCGGTACCAGGCGGCGGGTTTCTTCGATATCAAGAAGACTTCCAATCCACCACGACTTAAAGTCGTGCCCCATCAAGAGACATCCAAGCTCATCTCGGCCGCTCGTGATTTCATCGTTCAGGATCCTTTGTTTCTCTTGGGTCACATACTGCCGCATATCCAGTTCGTGGAGGGAATTGATTGCGGCATCACACGGACAATAAGCGTAGTGGACCGTCGGCCGGTAAAGCACCTTACCATTTTGCCAGACCGTAAGCCTCTCCGGGATCGTAAACGCTTCACCGTGCCGTATGACCATTCCCGTAATTTCGCCGCAAGGCACCCACGAGCGGACCCACGTGTTCAACCCTTTGCTCGTAAGGCAAATTTGATGTCCCGGACCATTTTTATGAAACAAGGCATTTTTTGGAATGTAGCGTTCGTGCGTTCCCCAGCCAAGTTCTGCCGGTGCAACTCCTTCTTCGTAAAGACCGCAAATACTCCATGTGTTCACGAATTCGTTGACTTCTTTAGGCTCGTTTGTGATTTGGGTATCACGTTCACTGATGTGGATCGTTTTCACACCTTCGAGCATGGCGAGCCGGGCGTAATTTTTGTTTCGAAGCGCGTCAAGCAGGCCATTCTTGCGCGGATCATTGGGTTTGTCTGACAGAATTTTGGCCGCTATGTTTTCTAGGGCTTGCTTCGTAAAGTGAGAAACGAGACCGGGATTCGCCCCATGGTCGACCACAGCCGTTGCGCCCTTTTGATTCTCCCAGCCGCTGATCATTTTCCGCATCGTCATATGTCGCGCATAAAGGGTAAGCTCTGTAGGGTCTTTGCCTTCTGCACCTTTGTAGGGCTCCCAGAGCTCTACAGAGGTATTCAAATAGCGGACATGATTGACGTGGCACCACTCGAGCATCGCGCAGCAATCGATGTCCCACGCGAGATCAATGATTAAATCACCGGAACCGACATATTGTTTTAGGAGTCTTGCGTAATTTTCTTTGATCACCTTGTCGATCCGATACTTAACGCCTCGGTCTAAAGCGTCTTTTACACGCGCGCGCTTGTCGACAAAATCTATCACGGTAATGTTTTGCGGCGGGACGTCAATGAGTTTGAGGATAAGGGGAACCGCACACTGGGAAACGGACCCACAGCCGATGATCAAAATCTTTCCGTTAAACTTCATTAAAGGTTTCCTCCAACCGAGTCATTCTAACAAATAAGTTTTTTCACGCAAAGAAAAAAACGGAGAAAATGAAAAATTTTCGCCCGCGTCTCGTACGGCCATGTGCGCGACATCCGTCGCGGGATCTTGGCAAAGTTGACATGCGTGTTATGATGAACCGTTAAGATGCGTCGGGAAATGAACGTTAATAAAAGAGAGGAGTGAGCGTGGACGAGCAGCGAGTGATCAACTGGCGGAATTGCATATTCTTCTTTACGGTGACAGCTGTTGCCGTAATTGGTGTTCCTGTCTACATTTACGTAAACGGTATTTCTGCGGTTGAGATCGGTCTTTTCGTTTTCGGGACACTTGCGACCGGCTTATCGATAACGGTTGGTTACCACCGTTTATTTGCTCACAGGTCGTTTCAAGCGAGCCCAATCGTTCATTTTTTAACCTTATTTTTCGGCGCCGGAGCTTTTCAAGAATCCGTCCTTCAATGGGCTTCGCAGCACCGTCAACACCACGCGTTCGTCGATACCGAACGCGACCCTTACAATATTAAACAAGGTTTTTTTTACGCTCATATGGGTTGGCTTTTGTTTCGAAAGCATAAGATTGACTACGACAATGTGAAAGATCTCGAGAAAAATAGGCTCGTCCAACACCAACATAAGCATTACGTCCTTTGGTCGGTCGTGTCGGGCCTGATTCTTCCGACCTTCATGGGTGCATTAATGGATCACGCACTTGGCGCCTTTTTAATTGGTGTGGCTGGAAGAATCACCTTTGTTCATCACGGCACGTTCATGATCAATTCGGTCTGCCACTGGTTTGGGCGCCCGACCTATAATGACCAGGAATCGCCCCGTGATCATTGGCTCATCGCATTGATCACGATGGGAGAAGGTTATCACAGCTTTCATCACAGGTTTCCTTCGGATTATCGCAACGGTGTCAAATGGTACCACTGGGATCCGAGCAAGTGGGTCATTCGAATGATGTCTTTCGTCGGTCTCGCGAAGGGTTTGAAACGGGCATCAGAATTTCAAATCTTATCCGCCACCCTCGTAGCAGAGAAAGAATCTGTCGAGGGTTTGATCGCTCGAGTGACGCAAAAATTTAGTCCCGCTGCCTTAGAAACGTTGAAAACTCATTACGATCGGATCAAATTTTTACTTCATCAGTGGGAGCAGCGTGTCAAAGAGCATGCGGAAATTTGCGGACGCGGTTTGAGAAAGTCCCACGAGCTCAGAAGAAAGGCGCTCCAGCGCGTTCAGGAAGCCCGCCGTCAGTTCCTCCGTGTCCGCGAGGAATGGTCCCGGTTCGTTGTACAGCCTGCGATCTATGCCTAACCACTTCGGTACCCCTTCCAAAAGTGCGGGGCTCGCGACCCGGCACTTTTGGAAGGGGTACCGATTGTACCTATTTATCCTTCTCACAGGTTTAGTTGCAGATCGCAATCTCTACGCAGAAGCGCTTGAGCCGGGAAAAGTAAAAGTGGCCGCAACGATTTTTCCAATCGGAGACATCATCAGGCAAGTTGGCAAAGAAGCGGCCGAGGTGGTCATTATTTTACCGCCTCAGGCAAATCCGCATACGTTTGAGTTTCGGCCGCACATGATTCGTGAGCTTGAGGGTGTCCGCGCATTTTTTGTAGTGGGTCACGGATTTGATGATTGGCTCGATCAGGTTTACGAAAGCTTACCTCAGGCAACGAAAGTCACGATCGGGGAGGGGGTTCGACTCATCGATGAGCAAGGGGCGGACCCCCATTATTGGCTTTCTATCACGAATGCGAAGGTGATCGCGCGAAATATTGCAGATACACTTGCGTCTCTCAGCCCTGAGCAAAAGGAGGTTTTTGAGGCAAATCTTAAGGACTATTTAGACGTGCTTGAAGAAACCGGCCGTGAGATTGGGAGGCTCTTTGCGGATCTCCGGACGAAAAAGATGATCACGTTTCACAGTGCGTGGCGTTATTTCGCGGAAGATTACGGACTTGAAATTGTAGGATCGGTGGAGCATCCAACGGGTGGTGAGCCAACCGCCAGGCATTTGTCAGGGCTTGCCAAAACGATTCGAGAAACAGGAGTCAGCGTATTGTTTCTTGAGCCAGCAAGGTCGCGGTCGGTGGCAGAATCGTTCGCTCGGGATTTTGGTCTTGACCTGTACGAATTAGATCCAATCGGCGGAACTTCTGAGACAAGTAGCTATCACGCAATGATGCTTGCGAATGCACGTGTCATCCGGGAAGCACTGGGTCATGGATAAGCCGGTCATTGAGGTCCAGCACCTTTCCGTGACATTCAATGGGCGGACGGTTTTGAGTGATTTAAATTTTACATTGCGTGAAGGTGAAATTGCTGCCCTGCTTGGGCCTAATGGGTCAGGCAAGACAACCTTAATCCGAACCGTTTTAGGGCTTGTGCCTTACCGCGGCAGGGTATTGATTTACGGCCGTCCGGTCCAAGACGCGCTCCGGAATATTGGATACGTGCCGCAGAAGTTTGAATTTGACCGGACGGTTCCGATCACGGTAGGTGAATTTTTAAGAATGCCCTTTCCCAGGATCTCGCGCCGTAAAATCTTGCGTGTTTTGCATGAAGTGGATCTGAAAGACTACGAGGACCGGCCGATGGGGCCGTTATCCGGTGGTCAGATGCAGCGCGTCTTGATGGCGCGCTCACTCGTCAACGATCCCTCGCTTTTGCTCTTGGATGAGGCTACCAGCGAGGTAGATACGGCAGGAGCGAAGAGCTTTTATGAGATCATTTCACATTTGCGTACCGTTCACCGGACAACGGTCGTGCTCGTCTCGCACGAAATTCAGATGGTGTACAAGTTTGCCGATCAGATCGTTTGTCTTAACCGCGATCTGATTTGTTTCGGAAGACCAAAAGAAGCGATTACCAAAGAAGTGCTCGAGAAATTGTACGGCAAAGAAGTTCATTTTAAGGAACATCAACACTGATGAAAGAGAACAGAGAACAGAGTGCAGAGTACAGAGAAAAGAAAACAGAAAAGACAGAAACAAATGAGAAAATCAGACGGGCAAAAGAAATATCGCTCATTGATACAACGCTGCCCTCTCCGTGTCTTCGAACGGTAGCTCCAGCTGGCTTCAAATTCTTGTTTTCTACCTTCTTTTTTCGCTTTTTCTGTTTTCCGTTCTCTCTTTTTTCTGTTCTCTGTACTCTGTTCTCTGTACTCTGGCTTCCGTTCTCTTCCCACCATGTTTGAACTCCTTCAGTTTCCATTTATGCAGCGCGCTCTTGTGGCGGGAATCCTATTGGCAGGGCTGCTCGCGTATCTGGGCGTTTTGGTGTTGATTCGGAAGATGGCTTTTTTTAGCGACGGGATCGCCCATGCGTCGCTTGCCGGTGTGGCGGCCGGTGTGCTTGCGGGTGTGAACCCGCTTGTGACTGCGCTCGCGGCGAGCATTTTTTTTGCGGTCGCAATGTTTGTTTTAGAAAAAAAGACAAATCTTTCCTCCGATATCGTGATCGGCCTGATATTCACTTCTGGTATGGCCCTCGGTGTTTTACTGATGAGCATGAAAGCAGGATACCAGCCGGAACTGATCGGCTTTCTTTTCGGGAATATTCTGACAATCAACCGGTCGGATCTCGCCCTGATGATCGTGCTCACGTTCGTGATCGGAAGTTTTCTCGCCGCGAATTGGAGACGATTTACACTGCTTTCATTGGATCACGAGATGGCCTATTTGTCGGGCATGAACCCAGACTTGTTCCAGCTCGTCCTGTATGTCCTTCTTGCGGTATCGGTCGTGCTTGGAATTAAAATCCTCGGCGTCATTCTCGTGAGTGCACTGCTCATCATTCCCGTGTCAATTTCTAAATTGATCAGCCGGTCCTTTAAAAGGCTTGTTTTCTTGAGCATAGGTTTTTCGGAAGTCATTATGGTATTAGGCCTTCTTATCTCTTCACAGTTTGATTTTCCGCCCGGCGCAGTGATCGTACTTACTGGAACAGCGATCTTTTTTGTCACTTTGCTTTTGAGGCGTGCTTGATCCAGTCTATCCTGGGTGTGATGCGGCTCGCTTTTTTCTCAATTTTGCCGACATTCTAGATATGACCGAGTTGAACACAAAACAGGGTCAAAGGATGGGACAGACCGCTCTTGAAGTCGCGGAAGAAGCGCGCGAGCAAGAGTGGCGATTGCCTAGCTTTGTGGGCGAACTTTTCCTTGGAAATTTTCGTTCCGAACTCGTTTTTCCTTTTCCTGAGCAGCGTAAAGAAGACCGGAAAAAAGGGGATGAGATCTGCGCGGAAGTCAGCACGTTCCTCAAGGAACACCTGGATCCGGATGAGGTGGACCGTACGGGAGAGATTCCAAAAAAAGTGATTGACGGTCTTGCCAAGCTCGGCTGTTTTGGGATGAAGGTTCCAGCCGAATACGGCGGTCTCGAGCTTTCCCAGGTGAACTACAGCCGAGTTTGTCATTTGGTGGCAAGCTACTGCGCTTCCACAGCAGTTTGGCTTTCAGCCCATCAAAGCATCGGAGTCCCGCAGCCCCTGATGTTGTTCGGGACCGAGGAACAGAAAAGAAAATATCTTCCGCGTTTTGCTAAAGGGGAGATTTCCGCATTTGCACTGACAGAACCTGATGTGGGTTCAGATCCCGCGAACATGTCCACGCAGGCAGCGCCCACCGAGGATGGGAACTACTACCTCGTCAACGGAGAAAAGTTGTGGTGCACAAACGGCCCCGTGGCCAGCGTGATTGTTGTGATGGCCCAGACGCCTCCGAAGATCGTGGGCGGCCGCGAGAAGAAACAAATCACCGCTTTCATTGTGGAGACGAACGCCAAAGGCGTCGAAGTGGTCCATCGCTGCCGTTTCATGGGCCTGCATGGGATTCAAAATGGATTGCTTCGGTTTACGAATGTCCGCGTACCGAAAGAGAATATCCTTTTGGGACTCGGGCAAGGGTTAAAACTAGCCTTGGTGACACTCAATACGGGACGGCTCACGATGCCGGCCGCCGTTACCGGCGGGGCAAAATGGTGTCTTGCCGTTGTGCGTAAATGGGCGAACAAGAGACATCAATGGGGGAAACCCATTGGGCACCACGAAGCAGTAGCCGCTAAAATAGCGCAGATGACGTCCACCACCTTTGCAATGGACAGCGTGACGTGGCTTGCCTGCGCGCTGGCAGATCGTAAAGATGTGGACATTCGGCTGGAAGCGGCGATGGCGAAGCTTTTTTGTACGGAGGCATGTTGGCGGATTTCAGATGCCACACTTCAAATCCGCGGGGGCCGCGGCTATGAAACGGCAGACTCACTGAAAGGACGGGGCGAAGAAGGGATTGCGGTGGAGCGCGTGATGCGTGACGCTCGAATTAATACGATTATTGAAGGCACAAGCCAAATCATGCGTCTTTTCATCGCCCGCGAAGCACTCGATCCTCACGTGCGGCGGATTTCTCCGCTTCTCGATCCAAAACGGAACATGTTTGAAAAGTTGAAATTGCTCTCAGGTTTCATTCTCCACTACAGCTCGTGGCTGCCAAAGCAGTGGCTGTCGGCTCCGTTCACGAAAGGGGCTGAGCAGGTGCCGCAGGAGCTTAAGCGCCATGTGACTTTTGTGAGTCGCATGAGCCGGTGCCTCGCACGCAATTTATTCATTTCGATGCTGTTTTATCAACGCGGCTTAGAAAAGAAGCAGCGATTGTTAGCCCGCCTCGTGAACACAGGCACAGAACTTTTTGCGATGACTGCCACGTGTTCACGGGCAGCCCTTCTGGTTTCAAAGAACCCTGCCGACCAAAGCCCGATCGAATTAGCAGATCTTTTTTGCCGCGATGCAAGCCGCAGAGCTGAGCGGCAGATTCGTTCGCTTTTTTTCAACCACGATGCTTTTGCCTATCGGATCGCGCGAAAAATGCTCGAGGGCCGCTATCAGTGGGTTGAAGAAGGAATTATTCCGCCCGGTTAATTGCTGCTCCTACCTCACGGGTGCAAGACCGTATCTGCGTGATTAGCCCTTGTCTCCTCTCCCCCTTTTTTTGGGGGGGGAGAGGATTAAG
>Ga0156289_1099_pt1 | contig 29676 bp, 26 predicted proteins | sample RifCSPlowO2_12_FD_116157 | JGI IMG/M metagenome (GOLD analysis project Ga0156289, IMG submission 116157) | Omnitrophica bacterium RIFCSPLOWO2_12_FULL_50_11
ATCCTAATTTTGCGTTTCAAATTGGGTGCTCCGAAATGCAGCCGCAATGTGAGTCAGAACTTGCTCCAATTCGTGGTTTAAAGATACGGAACGTGGCTACCCAGGAAGTATCCGAGCTTATGGTTGCGATTCCCTTTCTCCGAATAGACCAAGAATTCATCTCAGGCGCCTATGACGTTTCTCCAAACGGTGAAGCAGTAGTCTTCATGACCGCAGGCAAGGATGTCGACTTTGTGAAGCCCATTTACACAGTTTATCTTACGCGGCTGGACACACGTCCGCTCACATCAACCCGGATCCGGACAGACTTTCAACATGATCTCGCAAGTGCAAGCCAAGTGCCAGACATCGGTTTTGAATCAGAAGGCGCTGTGATCAAGCTTACCTTTCCCTCTAACAGTATCGAACGCTACGACTCCCTCACGGGTCAGTTGATCCCGCCTGTGCTCGAAGGCTGAACAAACGCTCAATCCTCTCCGCATTCTCAGACCGAAAGAATTCTTTTGGCCGTCACCGATGTCAAAGTCATTTCTAACGGTGACTTCCTTCGGTATGGCTACTTCAAGACCAGGATCCTAGAGTTTCTTCCCATTAACGCCCAAAAGGATTACAATCCAACGGGTTGCGCCGCAAAATGAAAAACTTTGATTTGGGCCTCCCTTTTCCTTTGTAATTCGTGAAAAGAAAGTATTTCCGGCGAACAGAAAAGCTTTAGAATAAGATCGCCATGTGTCCGATGACAATTGCTTCGAAGGCAAAGCGTGAACGCAAGCAGGTGTCTCGGGAGGCGAGGCAGCTACGGTCGTACGACCAGAGGTGGATTTGGCATCCGTTTACCCAAATGAGCGAGTGGGTTGAGAGCGATCCACTCATCATTGAATCGGGAAAAGGGTGCTATCTCAAAGACGTCCAAGGCCGTCGTTATTTGGACGGCGTATCGTCGCTTTGGTGCAATGTTCACGGCCATCGGGTGAAGAAGCTTGACGAGGCGGTTAAAAAACAACTCGGCCGTATTGCGCATTCTACTTTTCTTGGTCTTTCGAATGTTCCTGCAGTGAAACTTGCAAAGAAGCTTATTGAAATCACACCGCGAGGTCTGAACCGCGTCTTTTACTCCGACTCAGGTTCCGAGGCGGTCGAAGTCGCGCTGAAGATGGCGTATCAATATTGGCAGCACAGAGGTGAGAGGGAACGAACAAAATTTATTCGGCTCACGAATGCTTATCATGGCGACACGATCGGTTCTGTAAGTGTCGGTGGAATCAGTCTTTTTCACGATGTCTATCGCCCGCTTCTTTTTAAAACCTTCGAAGCGCCGGCACCTTACCGGTATCGCGATCAATTTGAAGGAAGCGAAGCCGAATATGCCGGTTATTGTGCTCAAAAACTTGAGGCCGTGATCCGAAAATATCATCGCCAGACGTGTGCGCTGATCATGGAGCCGATCATGCAGGGAGCTGCGGGGATGATGAATCAACCGGACGGTTATATTTCACGTGCACGGGCTCTTACGAAAAAGTATAATATCCTTTTGATTTTTGATGAGGCCGCAACGGGATTCGGCAGAACGGGGCGGATGTTTGCGAGCGACCATGAATCCGTTACACCTGATATCCTGTGTCTTGCCAAGGGGTTAAGCGCAGGATATCTCCCGCTTGCCGCAACGGTTGTGATCGAGGAAATCTACAACGAGTTCGTTGGCCGTTACGACGAACTGAAAACCTTCTTCCATGGGCATACCTATACGGCCAATCCTCTGGCATGCGCTGTGGCACTTGCCAATCTGGAGCTTTTCACCGAGAACCGCACCCTGGAAAGACTTATTCCCAAGATTGACTTCTTGCGCGGAGGACTGGAGCGCTTTCAGAAACTTGGTCACGTCGGCGACATTCGGCAAGTTGGTTTTATGGTCGGGATTGAACTTGTCCGCGACAGAGCGCGGAAAACGCCTTATGAGGTAGAAGAAAAAATCGGGATTCACGTGATTGAGGAAGCAAGGCGGCGCGGAGTCATTATTCGACCGCTTGGAAATGTGATTGTGCTCATGCCGCCGCTTGCGATCGAAATCCGCGAGCTCAAGCGATTGCTCGATGTCGTGTATCAATCGATTCGAGCCGTGACTGAAAAGTAGGGTCAAAGGACTCAAATGCCTCGAGGAATTTTTGTCACTGCGACTGATACGGGAATCGGTAAGACGATTGTTTCGGCCGGACTTGCATTGACACTCAAAGCACGCGGGATGCGTGTTGGGGTGATGAAACCAGTCGCAACGGGGTGTTTTGGGGACGGCCCCCGCTTAATTAGCGTGGATGCCGTTTATCTTTTCGAGGCTGCGGAGAATGAGTATGCGCCGCTCACGAGCCCAGTTCGGTTTCGGAACCCTGTTGCGCCGAACATCGCGAGCATTTACGAACAAAAGGAAGTCAATTTAGATGCGATTCGAAACGCATTTCGTGAACTTCAAAAGTATTATGATTTTATCGTTGTCGAGGGGATCGGCGGCCTTTTGGCTCCGATAAAAAATAATTATTTAGTCGCAAATATGATCCAGGAAATGAAACTTCCCATCGTGATTGTGTCACACGTGCAGCTGGGCGCAATTAACCATACGTTATTGACGGTGGACTCGGCGCTGATCCGTGGTTTTATCATCAAAGGGATCGTCTTTAACCGTGCACCGCTCGTCAATTATTCGTTGGCCGAGATGACGAACCCGCGCGTCATTCATGAACTTACCGGCATTCGGGTTTTGGGAACGCTGCCCGAGATGGAAGAGTTGAACGTCGAAAGTTGCCGTTTCGGAAGATTAAAAGAAGTCTTTGCCGACCGCATCAACGTGGATGCAATATTGAATTGACATCGGGGCGTGTTTAGAAGGGCCCGATGTCATCCTGAGCCCCGCCGAGCGGGGCGAAGGATCTAACGGTCGGGATCCTTCGGCATCACCTTAGCTAGCTGCCTCAGGATGACGGCGCAAGCAGGGTAGAACAATGCGGACCAAGCCAAAAATTCTCGTAGCCATGTCCGGCGGGGTGGATAGTTCGGTCGCTGCTTACCTCTTGAAACGGGAGGGGTTTGACGTAGGCGGGGCAACGATCCGTACGTGGGCGAGCGGGAATTGTGCCGAAAAAAATACGAAGACTTGCTGCGGCGTCATTGGCGTCGAGGACGCTCGCGACGTCGCGTGGAAGCTTGATATCCCTCACTATGTGTTCAATTTTGAGCGCGAGTTTAAAATGCACGTCGTTGATTATTTTTCCAGTGAGTACTTAAGCGGTAGGACACCTAATCCCTGCATCGCGTGTAATCAGCATATTAAGTTTACACTTTTTTTCGAGCGGGCACGCGCCCTCGGGTACAGCGCGGTGGCAACAGGACATTATGCGCGAGTCGCTTTTGATGAAGCGGCGAGACGCTACTACGTTTCTGAGGCAAAAGACCCAACGAAGGATCAGTCGTATGTTTTGTTTCCACTCCCACAGGAGTTATTGGCTCATCTGCACCTTCCGATTGGGGGCTACACCAAGGAGGCGATTCGCGAGATCGCGCGTGAGCTCGGTCTTCGTGTTGCCGACAAACCCGATTCGCAGGAGATTTGTTTTATTCCGAGCAACCGTTACGGCACGTTCCTCGAGCGGGAACTAAGTCTTCGTGAAAGCCCGGGAAAAATTATTGACCGGAATGGCAACGTTCTTGGAGAACACCGCGGCTACTATCACCACACGATTGGCCAGCGGAAGGGTTTGAGAATTCCATATCGGCACGCGCTTTATGTGACGAAGATCGTTCCGTCGGAAAATTTAGTCGTCGTGGGTCCAAGGGAGGAAGTCACGAACCGCGCGTGCCGTGTAGAACGGATCAACTGGTTCTCGATACCGAACGGGCGGACGAGATGGCGTGTTCAGGCGAAGATACGTTCGAGGCACGAGAAAGCATGGGCTTTTTTAGAAGGCTTGTCCGGCCGGGAAGCGGAAGTCGTTTTTGATGAGCCGCAGGAGGCGATTACACCTGGTCAAGCGTGTGTCTTTTATGATGGCAACCGCGTGCTTGGCGGTGGGTGGATTGCGTCTGCCTGACAACCACATCAAGAATGTGATTGAGAAAAAATTTGCGCATCTCAAAGATATTCTTCGCGGCTACGAAAGTGTGCTCGTTGCATTTTCGGGCGGCGTAGATTCTGCTTTTGTCCTGAAAGCGGCGCGCGATGTATTGGGTCGAGAGCGTGTGAAGGCCGTCACCGCGCAGAGTGAATCTGTCCCAGCGCGCGAATTAGAGGCTGCAAAGCAGCTCGCCCAAGCTCTGGATGTCGAGCACCGCGTGATTGAAACCCGCGAACTAGAGAATCCAAATTATCGCGCGAATCCCACACATCGCTGTTATTTTTGTAAAACCGAGCTCTATGACAAGCTGCTGCCGATTGCAAACGAGTGGCGCCTTAAGACGGTTTGCAATGGAACCAATGTGGACGATCTCCGTGACTTTCGTCCAGGAAGAACCGCTGCGGAGGAGCACGGAATTAAAAGCCCTCTTGTTGATGCGAATTTAACGAAGGAGGAAATTCGCTCCTTGGGCTGCTTGATCGAACTTCCCGTCTGGAACAAGCCTGCAAGCCCGTGTCTTTCGAGCCGGTTTCCTTATGGCCATGAAATTACTTCGGAACAATTGAAGCAGGTTGAGGCAGGTGAAGATTTTCTAAAAGATCTTGGATTCCGGATCGTACGCTTGAGGCATTTCGGTTCCAAGGCGCGTCTCGAATTAGGCCAAGACGAATTTCTTCGCGTGATGGATGTCGCGCTTCGGGATCGAATCACGAAATATATACTTTCTTTAGGATTCAAGACGGTTTACTTTGAGCCCTACAAGAGCGGTGCTTTGAATGAAGCGATTTCGAAAAGGAATCCGACTGCCCGAGTTTAAAGATCGAACCTTAGCTTCGATCCAAATCCATTTGCCAAGTTCCCCGAGTGTTGTCACGATTCCTCTCAATCACAAGGCGAACGGCCCTCTTGCCCCCTGCGTTCAGGAAGGCGATCCCGTCTGTGTCGGAACAAAACTTGCAGAAGGATCGGATCAGAATTCGGTGCCGGTCTATTCAAGTGTGAGCGGCTGTGTTTCGAAGGTGTGTCAGGACCTGATTCAGATCGAGTCGGATTATGCCGATCGACTCGATCGTTCTATTAAGGTGAGGGAGGAGATTCCTTCCGACGCAAGTCAACTCATCGAGATGATCCGTGAGGCCGGTATGGTCGATCTAGGCGGAAGCGGCATTCCGATCCATACACGGCTTCTGGATGCGCGCAGTAGTGGTGTGGAGTTTGTAATTGTAAACGGTTGTGAGTCAGAGCCTTTTCTGACGGCGGATCACGTCTTGGTGATGAATTACCCAGCTGAAATACTCAAAGGAGCGGAACTGATCCGAATTGCTTGTGGCGCGAAACGCGCAGTGATTGCTGTGGAGCGGAACAAGCGCGAGGCGGCAGAGCTTTTAAATAGCAAGAATTACAACTTGAAAATAAAAACGATAGAGACCATGATGCTGCCCGTGCGGTATCCGCAAGATTCGGAAGGTGTCTTAGCGGAAACCGTTACGGATAAGGTGATGGATCCAAATTCATCCATCATTTCTCAAGGCGTGCTCGTTGAACATGTGGCAACCGCTTTTGGGGTGTACGAAGCCATTTACCTTCGCAAGCCGCTTTATGAGCGAGTGGTTACGGTGAGTGGGCCTTGTTTTGCGGAACCCAAAAATATGTGGGCAAGAACTGGAGTTCCAGCAATTGAGCTTATTCGTGAGTCGAAAGGTTTTCTTCGAGATCCCGATCGGGTCATTTTTGGTGGTCCGATGACCGGCCAGGCGATTTCTGATCTCCAAACCCCTGTGACGATGGATGTGACAGGCATCGTCGCGCTTCCTCACGAACTCGTGCCTTCCGAGGAGGAGGAAGCATGCATTCGATGCGGTCTGTGCGTTGACGTTTGCCCCGAGGCACTTGTGCCGGAGACCTTGGTTCGAGCGGTACGGATTCACAACGACAGGCTCGCGCAGGAATATGACATCGATGCGTGTACCGAATGCGGATGTTGCGCCTATGTTTGTCCTTCTAAGATTCCCATCATTCGTGTCATCCAAGAGGGGAAAAGAAACGTTTGCGAAAAGACTGCGTCAACCTCTGTTCCAACACTGCACCACCGACCCTTACGGGCTGTGGGCGCAATGACGGCCGGAGCATCTCATTCTGAGCTGCCGTAATGACGCGCGTCGACAACAATGCTTTCGGTTTACAAACTCAAACTTGATCAGCCACTCACAGTTGCCGCCGGACCTCATCTTCGGTCGACCCACTCGGTGCAACAATTCATGTGGGGTACGGCTTCGGCGTTGATTCCGATATGGATTGCGAGTCTTATTTTTTTTGGTTGGAGTTCATTTCGGGTTTTAGCGCTTGCGACAGGATCTGCCGTCGGTTTTGAATGGTTGTTTCAAAGAGCATTTCAGTTAAGGATTTCCGTTCACAACGGAAGCGGCTTCTTGTTGGGCGCCGTGTTCGCTTTTCTTCTTCCGGCTTCGGTGCCATCCATGCTTGTCCTGTTAGGTGCATTTTTCGCTGTGATCGTCGGCAAAGAGTTTTTGGGAGGACTGGGTCAAAATCTTCTTCATCCCGCTCTTGTTAGTTATGTCCTATTGTTGACATTGTTCCCGGCAGCCTTTGGTGCAAGTGTAAGTGCTCCGACTTCGGGCCCACTAGCGTTAGAGGTGGCCCGAGTCGAGTGGACGGAGCTTTGGAGATTTTTTTTGGGGTGTCCGCGAGAAACACTTGGTGGCGCAAGTATCGTGGCTGTATGGATCGGCGGGCTGATCGAAGTCGTTAAAAAATGGGCGCGTTTTGAGCTGCCTTTCTTCTATTTAGCGACGGTGATGATTGGGACAATGGCAATTGGCCAGAACCGCGTTGGGGATCTCTTTCCCGGGGCGATTTTTTTTGCCGCTTTTTTTATTTTGACAGACACGGTTACAAGCCCCGTAACGAGAAATGCAAGAATGGTGTTCGCAGTTGGATGCGGGTTGCTGACACTCGTCGTTCGATTTTGGACGGCTTATGATCCTCTGGCGATCGCGTGTGCAGTTCTCATTATGAACGCCTGTGTTCCCGCTCTCGACCGAGCATTCCGCTCACGCAGGGGCGCCCCTGCATGGTAGAGGTTGATTGGCAATTTCACAAAATGCTGGGTATACTTATACAGTACTGCACTGCGTTGACTAAGTAGCACATCTTTCTATTACTGTTACAGTTTCAAGGCAAAATACGAAACAATGGATATCATCCAAGTTCTGCGTGAAGCCGTGAGGCGGGGTGCGTCTGACGTCCATGTTACGGTCGCTCGTCCCGTAACATTCCGACTCCACGGCCGGCTCGTTGCGATCGATGAAAACTTATTGACGCCGAAGGATACCGAAGAATTCATGAAGTCGATCACCTCCGAAGACCATCGGGCCCAAATTGAGCGGATCGGGGGCGTTGACTTTGGTTTTAATCTCGAAAGAGGCGTCCGCTTTCGATCGTCGGTGTTCAAACAGAGAGGGTCTTACGGTATTGTCCTGAGGTTGTTGCCAACAGAATTTTTTACATTTGAAAAAATCGGTTTGCCGGCCCATATCATAGAGTTGCTCAGTCGGCCACGAGGACTCATCTTGGTCACTGGCCCAACTGGTTCGGGGAAGACAACAACGCTTGCAACAATGATCAACTACATTAATGAGAATCACGATGTGCACGTGATCACCATTGAAGATCCCATCGAGTACAATCACGACCATAAGAAGTCGATCGTCAATCAGCGAGAAGTAGGTTCCGACGTCCCTTCCTTTTCCGAAGCGCTCGTTAAAGCGCTCCGTCAAGATCCCGACGTGATCTTGATTGGAGAAATGCGCGATTTGGCTACCATGGAATCTGCAATTACGGCAGCCGAGACCGGTCATTTGGTGTTTGCAACACTTCATACGACCGGTGCAGCACGAACCGTGGATCGAATTATCGATGTATTTCCTGCACACCAGCAGCCGCAGGTTCGGACGCAGCTTGCTTCGACGCTGATTGCCGTGATATCACAAACCCTTATTCCAAGAGTGGATGTTACAGGCCGTGTTGCCGCCTTTGAAATTATGATCTCAACTCCGGCAATTGCGAATTTGATTCGTGAGGGAAAAACTCATCAGATTGTTTCGGAATTACAGACGGGCGCAAAGTACGGCTCAAAATCGATGGATAAACATCTTCTTGAATTGTATTCAAGAGGAATCATCTCTTATGATGAGGCCTTGGCGAAGTCATACGATCCTGGCCTTTTTGCGCATGAAGCCAGCCGTATCGGTGTGGCGCCGAAAGGCACCGTTCCAAAAGATCCCATCAAGAAAAGCCGAGTGTTCGTGAAATAATCAAAAAGATAGGGCAGGAGGCCGAGGGGAGAGGGACGAAGGCAGAAAGCTGTGGCGTCACGTCACGTTCCCTCCTTTTGCCCTCACCTCTCACCCCTGCTTTATCGTAAAAAGTTCGTAAAAAGTTCTTGATTTTTGAAATCAAGTTGGGTATGTTGTTTCCGGATACCAGACAGGGAAGATAAAAATCCTTTCGAGTTATACCCCTCTCAATATCATAATCCCAGATAAAAGAGCAGAAGCGGGTGAGGTTCAGCATACTCTTTCGTAGCTTCATGGACGTCTCATCCCCCACCACGTTTGATTTGGGGGGTTTAAACAACTTAAGAACAGATCATTTCAAAAGTGGCGGGGGACTAAGTCTCCATACCTAACGTGTATTCTCATAATTCCGTGAAAGGGCGTTTGTTACTTCTCGATGGCCAGAGCATGTGTTATCGCGCGTACTACGCGATTAAAGATCTATCGAATTCAAAAGGGGAACCTACGAACGCGATTTACGGTTTTGTCACGATGCTTCGAAAGCTGCTCAGAGAACAGATACCAGACTACATAGGCGTTTGTTTTGACAGAAAGGAGCCTACGTTTCGGCACGAACGATATGAGGCTTACAAAGCACAGCGCAAGCCGATGCCGGAGGAGTTGGTGGAACAGATGCCGCACATCAAAGATTTTGTGAAGGCTTATCGGATTCCTATATTTGAGAAGGCGGGATATGAGGCGGATGACTTAATCGGAACCATTGCGGCTCAAGCGCAGCGAAACGGCCTTGACGTCACCATTGTGACCGGTGACAAAGATATGCTCCAGCTTGTGACGAAGCACATCAAGATTTTGAATACCTACAGCGAAGAGATGGCCGGCTTGGAAAAAGTTAAGGAACGTTTTGGAGGTCTCGGACCCGAGCGGATCGTGGATGTCCTCGGTCTGGCGGGAGATGCTTCTGATAACATCCCAGGGGTTCTTGGGATCGGAGAAAAGACGGCCGTAGAGCTCATACGAACCTATGGTTCACTCGAAGGTGTTTACGAGCATTTAAAGGACGTGCGTGGCGCAGCCCGGCAAAAAGCGCTCAGGGAGAACGAAGAGCGCGCGCGGCTGTCGAAAGATCTAGCGGTCATTGATCGTGCTGTTCCGCTCGATCTGGACTTTGAAACATTAAAGGCGACTTCACCCGATGCGAAGCAGTTGATTGAACTCATGAAGCATTTTGAGTTTCGAAGCTTGCTCAAGGAATTGGCTGTACCTGATGAGGAGGAAAAGGAGGAGAGGCAATATCACACAGTGACAACCGAGAAGGAGTTAGAGGAGTTAACCTCGCGGCTCCTCAAAGCCAAGGCCATCTCGGCAGATACGGAGACCACCTCACGAGATCCTACCAAAGCGCATTTAGTAGGCATGAGTTTCTCCATGAACCCCAAGGAAGCGTATTACGTACCAGTATCTTCAGAGCATCATGGTGGAGTGGGCATCGAGTGGAAAAAGGTCATGAAGTGTCTGAAAGGGGTTTTAGAAGACGCCAAGATCGCAAAGTACGGCCAAAACATTAAGTATGACCTGATTGTATTCAGGAATCATGGCATCGAACTGCGCGGCATCTCATTTGACACGATGGTTGCTTCTTACCTGATCAATCCCATTAAATTGAACCACAATCTGGGCGACATCAGCCTTGAGTACTTGGGGCTTAAGAAGGTGGAGCTGAAAGAGTTGATCGGAACGGGTCGAAAACAAATTGGGACGGACGAGGTAGCGCTTGAGCGCATGGCCGAATATGGAGCGGAAGACGCTGATTTTGTCATGCGGCTCAAAGGGCTGCTTCAGAAGTTGCTTGAAGAGCGCGGGTTGACAAAGCTTTTCGACGATGTAGAAATGCCCCTCGTTTCAGTGCTTGCCCAAATGGAGATGAACGGTGTCGCTATTGATAGAAAGTTTTTGAATCAGCTTTCGAAGCGGCTCGGCGAAGATATTGAGGCACTCACCCTCCGTATCTGCCACGAAGCAGGGGAGGAATTTAATGTTAATTCGACCAAACAATTGTCCGATATTCTATTTACGAAGTTAAAACTTCCTATTATTAAGCGGACGAAGACAGGTTATTCCACAGATGCCGAGGTCCTTGAGAGGCTTGCGCAAAGTTACGAGCTCCCCAAACTCCTGCTTGAGTATCGGGAAAAAACGAAGCTGAAGTCCACGTACATTGACGCGCTTCCAGATTTAGCAGACCGGGAGACCGACCTCGTTCACACGTCGTTCAATCAAACCGTGGCGTCTACAGGGAGACTTTCGAGTTCCGAGCCGAATTTACAGAACATCCCGATCAAGACCGGGTTGGGGCGCGAGATTCGCCGCGCTTTTGTTCCGCGCGCTCAGGGTCGGAAGATTCTTTCCGCGGATTATTCGCAGGTGGAACTTCGAATTTTGGCTCATTTATGCGAAGATCCGAATTTAATGAAGGCATTTCGCGAAGATTTGGATGTCCACGAATTTACTGCAGTTAACTTGTACGGCACGAGGCCGGATCAAGTGACGCGTGAAATGCGAAACGTGGCGAAGACGGTTAACTTTAGTATTATCTATGGGGTGAGTGCTTTTGGTTTGGCGCAAAGCCTGGGAACTTCTGTATCCGACGCGCAGATATTTATCGATTCCTATTTTGAGCGTTACGGGAAGGTGAAAGAATATTTGGAAGCCCAAAAAGCTGAGGCGCGGGAGCAGGGTTTCTTGACAACGATCTTGGGCAGGCGCTCGTATTTTCCGGACATCCGGTCGAGCAATCCGACGCGCCGTCAATTTGCAGAGCGCGCCGCCGTTAATGCACCCATTCAAGGTTCCGCAGCGGATTTGATCAAAATAGCGATGATTCGGGTTCAAAAGGAAATTGAGCGGAAGCATTTGGAATCGCTCATGATCCTTCAGGTGCACGATGAGCTGGTTTTCGACGTGGTCGCTCGGGAGTTGGACCAAGTAGAATCGCTTGTTCGCTCGGAAATGGAAGCCGCTTATTCGCTCCAAGTGCCGCTTAAAGTGGACGTGACGGTAGGCGCGAGTTGGTACAAGGAATAACGTCTGGCAATCAAGTTTTAAGTTGTAAGTAGTAAGTTGTAAAAAACTTCTTGCATGTGTAATTGAGAGTTAACCCGGATCGTGCGTGATTACGATGCAATGCAGCAGGATGTACTGGCAAATAGAGAGTAATTGCTCTTGGGCCAATAACCACTCACTTTTTGTGGGGTTTTTGTCTAAGGCCCTATTGCCCGGCAAATCGGTATTTTCGTGCAGGATTCAGGTTAAGAATTTCTAGCGTTGTGATTCAGGTAAGGTTTTGTTCTTACTTACAACTTACGACTTATCACTTAAAACTTTTTAATGGATCGTCTCGTTGTCGGTCTTACGGGCACTTTTGGCAGCGGGAAAAGTACGGTCGGTCGGTTACTGAAGCGATTCGGAGCGCAAAGGGTGATTGACTGTGACCGCTTGGTCGAGCAAGCTTTACGCGTGGATGTAGGAATTCGAGCCAAAATCCGTGATCTCTTTGACATTAAGGGCAGAATCAATCGACAGGCGATCGCAGAAGTCGTGTTTCGAAATATACGGAAACGCAAACAGCTTGAAGCGATTATTCATCCTTATGTGTTTAAAGCGATCGATTCTGATCTCCGCAGAATTCCGAAAGGCATTGTGATTCTAGAAGTACCGCTGCTTTTTGAAACCGGCTTCGATCGAAGGTGTGATATGACGATGGCTGTGACAGCTGGGAAAAGGGCGATCGTCGATCGGCTGCGTCGTCTTGGCTTTGAGCACAGCGAGATCGAGGCGCGGATGAGAGCACAGTGGACGGAGCATCGCAAAAAACGGAGCGCGGATTTATGGATTTCGAATTCTGGATCGAAGCAGGACTTGGTACGCAGAACGAAATCAATTTGGAAGAAAGTGTTAACCGAGTCTAACCAAGGGACAATGCGACATTCTGAAACCGTCTCGGCAAGGCGGACTCAGAGGAACAGAGGGTGGTGAGCACCAATGATGAATAGGAGTTCAAAAATGATGATGGCAAGAGATCAAGCAGCAGGGAATCGAAAAGCAGCAGTGACAGAAGCAAGCACCGACGTTGCTAAGAAACCGACCGGCGATTCGCTGGACGTTGCAGCGCTCAAGAAGATGAAGGTTTCAACTTTGCTTGAAACTGCGAAGAAACTGAAGATTGAAGATGCGTCAGGGCTGAATAAACAGGATTTGATTTTTAAGATCCTTCAGGCGCAGGCGGAGCACTCGGGTTTGATGTTTGGCGAAGGCGTGCTCGAGATTCTTCAGGATGGTTTTGGGTTCTTAAGGTCACCGAACTACAATTATTTGCCTTCGCCGGACGACATTTATGTGTCCCCGTCCCAGATTCGGAAGTTCAATTTGAAAACCGGGGACACGGTGAGTGGCCAAATCCGTCCGCCTAAAGAAGGCGAGCGGTATTTTGCCCTTCTCAAAGTGGAGGCGGTGGATTATGAGGATCCGGAAACGGTGAAGGATAAGGTTCCTTTTGACGACCTCACGCCGCTTTATCCGGATGAGCGTTTGATTCTAGAAACAGAACCCCAGGAACTTTCGATGCGTGTGATGGAGCTGTTAACGCCTATTGGAAAGGGCCAACGAGGACTCATTGTGGCTGCTCCGTACAGCGGCAAAACGATTCTGCTTCAAAAGATTGCGAATAGCATTATGAAAAATGAGCCCAAGGTCTACCTCATCGTTCTGCTCATCGATGAACGGCCTGAGGAAGTAACAGATATGCAGCGGTCGGTCAAAGGGGAAGTGATCTCTTCCACCTTTGACGAACCGCAGGAACGGCATGTACAAGTTGCGGAGATGGTGATTGAGAAAGCAAAACGGCTTGTGGAGCGGAAGCGTGACGTCGTGATCTTACTCGACAGCATCACACGTCTTGCGCGTGCATACAATACCGTAGTGCCCCATTCCGGGAAAATTCTCTCAGGCGGTGTTGACTCGAACGCGCTCCACAAGCCGAAACGGTTCTTCGGAGCGGCAAGAAATGTGGAGGAAGGGGGAAGCCTCACGATCATTGCAACTGCTTTGGTCGATACCGGATCGCGGATGGATGAAGTTATTTTCGAAGAGTTTAAAGGGACCGGCAATATGGAATTGCAGCTCGACCGCAATCTCTTTCAGAAACGAATCTATCCAGCGATTGACGTAAAAAAATCGAATACGCGTAAGGAAGATATGCTCATGCATCCCGATGAACTGAGCCGGGCTTGGATCTTAAGAAAAGTGCTCAATGAGCTCAATACGACGGAAGCGATGGAACTTCTCTTAGAGCGGCTGAGCAAGACCAAGACGAATGCAGAGTTTTTAATGAGCTTGAACAAAACCGACAAAAAATAAAGAGGAAACGATGAAATCCGGTATCCATCCAAATTATGGTCCTGCCGTGATTCGGTGCGTGTGTGGAAACGTGATTGAAACGAAAAGCACGAAGCGGGAGATTACGGTCGAGATATGTTCTGCTTGTCACCCTTTGTTTACCGGCCGACAGAAATTAGTAGACACTGCAGGGCGAATCGATAAATTTCAAAAGAAGTACGGCGGCCGAGTTGCCCGTCAGACGACGAGCGGGCAAGCAGGCCGGTCGAAAAAGAAACGCTAATCGCACACCTGTGCACCTCCTGCCGGTCGCTCATAATAATCAAACCGCAGCATAATACGGTTTGTTATTCTCTCATTGTCTTATGTTGATCGAACGACTCAGAGAAATAAAAAAAAGAGTAAGAGACCTGGAGACTGAGCTTGCAGACCCTCAGGTACTTAAGGACCCGTCTCGCTATCAAACCTGCTCTAAAGAGTTGGCTCGGCTCCGCCCCAGCGCTCATTTGTTTGAGGCGTACGAACGTCTTGAGCAAGAGATCCAAGAAGCGGAGTCGCTCGCGGCGAGCGAGTCCGAAGATCGAGAATCGCAAAAGTTCTATCGAGAAGAACGGGATAAGCTCTTGACAAAACGTGCCGGGCTGGAAAAGCAGCTTGAAGAAAAGCTGCTTGCGGGGACTGATCCCGACACGGAGCGAAATATTATCATTGAAATACGTGCCGGAACAGGAGGCGAAGAAGCGGCACTTTTTGCTCGGGATCTCTTTCGAATGTATTCTCGTTACACTCAGGCGCACGGAATGAAAATCGACGTGATGAATACGAATCCGACCGGCAAAGGCGGTTTTAAGGAAGTCATCTTCGGAGTCTCGGGGCCAAATGTGTTTCGGAATTTTCGGTTTGAAAGCGGAATTCATCGTGTGCAGCGCATTCCCGAAACAGAAGCAAGCGGGCGGATTCATACCTCTGCTGCTACGGTTGCCGTTCTTTCTGAGGCGACCGAGGTGGAGGTGAAGTTAAAGACGGAGGATCTCCGAATCGACGTAAGCCGTTCAGGCGGTCCGGGCGGGCAAGGTGTCAATACGACAGATTCTGCCGTACAAGTTCTTCACATTCCGACCGGACTAATGGTACGATGTCAGGATGAGCGGTCCCAGCATAAGAATAAAGCGAAGGCGCTCAGAGTTCTCCGCGCGCGGCTTCTGGAGCGCCAGCGGGCGGACCAAGCGCGGGAAATTTCAGCCCAACGGAGGCAGCAAGTGGGAAGCGGGGACCGGAGTGAGAAAATTAGGACCTACAACTTTCCAGATCGCCGTGTGACCGACCACCGAATCGGACTCGTGCTTCACAGTCTTCCTGAAATTATGGACGGCGCGTTGGACGAGTTATTGAGCGCCCTCGACAAAGAAGACCGGCTGCGGCGTTTGAAAACGTCCGCGCTCCATCCTTCTCGTGCTCCACAGAGGAAGGAGGGGAAATGATGCCCGCAAATGGTCACAAAACGATCGGTCAATGTCTTCAAGAAGGTGTCTGTTTTCTGAAGCGCCGGAAGGTTCCGGAAGCAAGAATTTCGGCAGAGGAACTACTCAGCTTTGTGCTCAAGCGTTCGCGCCTATCACTTTACGCAGAGTCACGTGTGGAGGTGAATTCGTCTCTTGCTGATGAGTTTGAAAGGCTACTCGCGAAACGCGCGACGCGATATCCGCTTCAATATCTATTGGGAACCGTGCCCTTTCAAAGTGTGGAACTTGACGTAGGTGAAGGTTGCCCGATTCCAAGGCCAGAAACAGAGCTGCTTGTCGGGCGTGTTTTAAACTCTTTGGGCGCAGTCACGTCGAAACTTTGTGCGCTCGATATTGGAACGGGATCCGGAAACATCGCAATCAGTTTGGCCAAGGAGCGCCCGCATTGGAACATCTTCGCAACAGATATTTCGTATGACGTTTTGCAGTATGCGAAAAGGAATGCGGTCAAAAATCGTGTCTCCGATCAAATCCATTTTGTCGCCACCGATCTTTGGAATGGATTAGAATCGATTCGCTTTGACGCGGTGGTTTCGAATCCGCCATATTTGAATACGAGAGAGCTTGGCAGTGTCGAGCGCGAAGTTCACTTCGAGCCTCGGCTTGCGTTTGACGGCAAGGGAAACGGTCTTTTTTTCTATGAACGGATTGCTTCCCGAGCACGGGAGGTTTTAAAAACCGGGGGCGCCATTTTTTTCGAAGTCGGGTCCCGGCAGGCAAAGTCTGTTTCCGCAATTTTAGGTCGGTGTGGTTTTCAAAAGATAGAAACGATTCATGATGACGCAAAGATCGAGCGGATCGTCTCTGCTGTTTGCTGAAAAGCAAGAGTGAGGTATGGATAAAATTGTGGTTGAAGGCGGGAAGAAATTAAAAGGCGAAGTCCGAGTTTCAGGCGCTAAAAATGCAACGCTTCCGATTATGGCAGCAGCGCTTCTTACCGACGAGCCTTCGCGCATTGAAAATGTGCCGGATGTACAAGACGTGGCTACGATGCTGAAGATCCTAAGTTTTTTGGGTGCAAAGGTGGATTATTCAGACCATGTGCTTGAAATCAAACCGGGGAGGAAACTAAATGCGTTCGCTCCCTACCATCTGGTGAGTACCATGCGGGCGTCATTTTGCGTTTTGGGACCGACCTTGGCGCGTTGCGGACGGGGGGAGGTGTCATTGCCCGGCGGCTGTGTCATTGGCGCCCGTCCCATCGATCTTCATCTAAAAGGACTCGAAACGCTGGGCGCGTCCATTACAATTGACCATGGTTATGTCAGGGCGCAGTCGAAAAACGGTCTTCGCGGCGGTGTGGTTTACTTAGGGGGGAAATTTGGCTCTTCAGTGCTCGCCACGGCCAATGTGTTGATGGCAGCGACGCTCGCTCGGGGAAGGACGTACATCGAATGTGCAGCGTGCGAACCGGAAGTAGTTGATCTGGCGGATTTTCTCGTTAAAATGGGGGCTAAGATTAAAGGCCAAGGGTCCCATCTGATTGAGATCGAAGGAGTCAGAAAACTCCGCGGGGTTCAGCATACCGTTATTCCTGACCGCATTGAAGCGGGCACGTTTATGGTAGCGGGCGCTATTGTGAAAGGCAGCGATGTCGTGGTGCGCGGTTGCGATCTGGATCATAGTCGTGCACTTGTGGATAAACTAACTCAAGCCGGTGTTGTGGTTCAAAGGATGGAGTCAGGGGCCAGGATCCGGCGAAATGGAACGCTGCGGCCCGAGGACATTACAACGCATCCTTATCCAGGTTTCCCGACAGATCTTCAAGCACAAATGATGGCACTTTTAACGGTGACGCCCGGCATCAGCGTCATTACAGAGAAGATCTACCCGGATCGTTTTATGCACGTCAGCGAGCTCAATCGGATGGGATCGAGAATTTTTTTGGAAGGTTCAAGCGCGATTGTTCACGGCGCCCGACGTTTGAGCGGCGCGCCGGTGATGGCTTCGGATCTGAGAGCGAGTGCCGCGTTAATTTTGGCAGGACTGGCGGCAGAAGGGACAACCGAAATCCAGCGGATTTATCACTTAGATCGTGGTTATGAACGGATTGAGGAGAAACTGTCTCTTCTAGGAGCGAATATCAAGCGAGTGAAAGCGTAACGCGGAGGGAGGTTACATTGGCAGTCAGGATTCGGTTAAAACGATTTGGAACAAGAAATAGATTGCAGTGGCGGGTTGTTGTTGCCGACGCAAGGTCGCCGCGCGACGGACGGTTCATCGAACAAGTCGGCTCTTATGACCCAATCAAAAATCCGCCGGTAATTCAACTGAAATTGGATCGGATTGAGAACTGGATTTCTAAGGGAGCGCAGCCGACCGAAACGGTGCGCAGTCTCATCAAAAAGGCCAAGCGTACAGGTGGAGGTGGTTCCCCGCCACCTTTCTAAAGTTCGGCGTCGAAACGTGCCGGAGCCGATAGGAAGAATTTGTGATGAGCCGCATGTTTAACTTTATCACTTTTATCGGTACAACCAGACGCCAAAACGCTCGGCGCCGAGCGTTTTGGCGTCTCGATCAAGAAGCCAAATGGCGGGGGATCATCCCCCGCCATTCATACTTATGAAACCAAATGGTGGGGGATGAGGCAGCCTCGTTTGAGAATCGATCTCTTGACGCTTTTTCCGAAATTACTTGAGGCGCCGCTCGATGAGTCCATGGCGAAACAGGCGAAAAAGCGCGGAGCGGTCCAGATTCATGTTCACAATTTGCGCGATTATGCCAGAGACAAACGGCGCTCTTGTGACGACAAGCCTTTTGGGGGTGGTGCAGGGATGGTGCTCATGATACAGCCGATCCATGACTGCCTTGCGTCTATTCATGGGCGAGGGTGGCGCGTGTCGGTGTCGCCAAGAGGAAGAGTTTTTGATCATTCGGCCGCCAAGCGCCTAGCGTGCAAAAGACACCTCATCTTTATTTGCGGTCACTACGAAGGGGTGGACGAGCGGGTACATCAACATTTGGTGGATGAAGAGATTTCGGCAGGAAATTTTGTGACGACGGGGGGTGAATTTCCCGCTCTTTGTTTTGTGGATGCAATTGTCCGATTGGTGCCCGGGGCGCTCGGAAATCGTAAATCTTTAGACGAGGAATCGTTCGGTAACGGGCTTTTAGATTTTCCGCAATATACGAAGCCGAGGGGATTCAGAGGCTGGAAGACACCGGAAATTTTATTGTCAGGCGATCATCATGCCGTTCAAGCTTGGCGAAAAGAACAAGCAGCCAGCATGACAAAAAGATATCGCCCGGATCTTATGAGGGGGAGTAAATGAATAAAATCGATTGGGTCGAGAAAGATTATTTGAAGAAAACCCTCCCGAAATTTAAAGTTGGGGACCAAGTCAAGGTTTCTCTTAGGGTGCGTGAGGGTGACAAGACGCGAATTCAGATTTTTGAAGGTACGGTGATTCGAAAACGCGGCCGCGGCACGTGTGCTACCTTTACCGTTTTAAAAAAGACACATGGAGATGTCGTCGAAAAAATTTTTCCGATTCATTCGCCGCAGGTTGAAGACGTAACGGTCGCAGTGAAAGGAAAGGCGCGGCGCGCAAAGTTGTATTACTTACGCAATAAGTTTTCGAAGGTCTCTTAAGCATAGAGCGCTGTGATTCCTACCTGACGTGTCGGCCAAATGACACCTCGGATTCCTGGCTGCCGGCGAAAATGTGACAGGCAAGTGTCGCATGGCGTAAACTGGGATGGCAAGAATGGAAATCGGGAATCTCGCGTTAGAATCATATTTCCACAGTCAGGGAATACGATTCGTAGCGGGTATTGACGAGGTGGGACGCGGTCCACTTGCCGGTCCTGTGGTGGCAGCGGCGTGTTTGGTTTTCCGAATCGTGGCGCCGAGCGGCACGCCTCTGCTCGAAGGCGTTCGTGATTCCAAAGTTTTGACGCCCGTCGCCCGAAAAAAAATATTCTGGAGGATTGTCACGCAAACGCCCGTGGCTGTCGGCGTCGTGAGCGAGCGGAAAATCGATCGCGTTAATATCTTGCAAGCAACACGACTTGCGATGCGTGAGGCTGTTCTGGCGCTTCCGGTTACTCCGGATCTCCTTCTGATCGATGGAGATGTCGAAATCGACCTTCCCATCGATCAGGTACCTATATTTGAGGGGGACAAAAGGGTGACATCGATTGGCGCAGCCTCCATTGTGGCAAAAGTGACGCGCGATGAAATGATGATGGTTTACGACCGTGTCTATCCAGACTACGGATTTAGAAATCACAAAGGTTACGCCACAGAAGCACATTTGCGGGTCCTCAAAGAGCGAGGACCTTCTCCGATTCACCGCAGGAGTTTTGGTCCCGTGAAAGAGTCGAAATTGATTGAACTAGAATTTTGATCAACTAGATTCCGATGCGCGGAAAGCAGTACAGTCGAAGCGTTGGGACAGAGGGCGAGCGTCTGGGCGAAGCGTATCTCACCCACCAAGGTTATCGGATACTGGACCGAAATGTGCGGTCTCCGTTCGGCGAAATTGATCTCGTTGCCGCGCAAGGCGACGTCCTCGTATTCGTCGAGATTAAAACTCGGAGCAATCTGGCGTTTGGATTTCCGGAGGAAGCCGTCAATTACAGCAAGCGGCAGAAACTTGAACGCCTTGCTTCTTGGTATTTGGCTCGCCATCGAAAGCGGAATCAGGCGGTTCGTTTCGATGTTTTATCCATCTTGTTGCAGGGCACCAAGTCCGAGATTCGATTGATCCAGGACACATCCTGAGGATGAGGGGCTAAATATTCTTTTAAAACGGACGATGGAATTAGGTAGGACAGTGACGGCAAGGAGGTCGCGTTTAGTCCGGTTTTCTCATCAATTTGGCGGATTGATGAGAAAACCGCTTTGGACGCACGAAGTTGCGTCCAAAGTTTTGCGCCCCTGTAAAAACGGGGCGCAAAAGACAACCCCTGTGGTACAAATGGACAAGCCCATTTGCACCACAGCCTCTTCGAGGGCATTTCTCATTGGCGATGAGAAATGCGGGTTAGAAGCCTTTTGTCTTTTTTGTGCGGTCTTCGTGGGTTGGGGCGTCTTGTGCGTGCCATGGATTCTGGCAGAAACCGTTCGGACGAACGAACCAACCGCTTTTGCAGCAGCAGTTGAGCGATTAAAGGAAATCATTGTCCATTTTGATGAGGTGGTGCCTGGCGTATTTCGGGGTGGGTTGATACCTGAGGAAGCAACGCCGCTGCTTAAAGATTTAGGGATCAAAACAGTCATCAATTTCGACAACAATGAGGATCGGGCAAAGAAAGAAGAAGAATATCTAAAGCTCTTTGGTATTTACACGGCGAGGATTCCATGGAGCGGTTGGGATCATCCACGGGACGAAGACATCGAGAAATTTCTTGCGTTAATGAAAACCTCCGAACTTAGACCCGTCATGGTTCACTGCAAACGGGGGTCTGAACGTACAGGCGTCGCCATGGCGACGTGGCGGGTGTCTGAGTTGGGATGGAGGGCCGAGCAAGCGTACGAAGAAATGAAGCGCTATGATTTTCGTCGGTTCACACGAGGCCATCTAAAGAAATATTTGTATCGGTTTGCCAAAGATCGCGGAGACGAAGGAGCAGAACTTACGAATCTTTTTGAGCGGATCAAGATCAACACATTTTATTTATTTTACCAACTGCGGAAACTGAACCCATTTTTAAACAGATGATGCACAAACCTTTTCGCCTTGGTCTCATCCTCGCTTTGTTTCTAGCCGTGCCCGGAAGATCAGCAGTCCTTTTAGCCGAGCAGGAAATCGCCTACGATGCCTATGTGCCTCTTTTGAAACGTCCGGAAGCAGTGAGCCTCGAAGCCGCTCGGAAACGTGACAGAAGTAAAATTTTAGCTCGGGTTGTCGAGCAGCCATTTCGTCCTTTCGGTCACAGTCTTGGGAAAACCGCAGAATGGGTTGAGCGTAAACATGTGGATGAAAAAGTCGTGTGGTTCTTCGACGAACTTGCCTTGCACGGCATCCACCCCAGCTTTCGGAGGCCGACCGAAGGCAGCTTTGGTACGGCCGGGGTTGGGGGCAGGGTGGATATTGAGCAGCTGCTCGAGATCGAACAACCGTACATGTCGTCTGAGATCTTTGGGGGTTGGACGCCGAACGCGGCCTTTGACGGGACGACAACCGACTTCGGAGGAAAATACCGTCTGCAGGCTCCAGAAGGGAAACTGCATCACGAAGGTTTCATGCGCTACGCGAGGAGTTCGAGCGAGAGCTTTTACGGGATTGGAAATGATTCCAGTTTGGGCGAGTGGTCAAGTTACGAACCCGAAGAGTTGATGCTTAAAGGCTCATTGGCAGCTGAGTTAACTCGTTCGATCGAAGCGAACGCTTCTGTCCTTTATCAGCGGATGAATATTGGTAATGGAGCTCGAAAGGGTGTCGGGAAAATTAAAGAACATTTTCTGGGATCCAATATTCCTGGGATTGCTGGCGGTAATTTGATCGGAGTAAAAGGGTCGGTGGAATACGATGTTCGCGACCATGCAACGGATCCCAGAAAGGGCGGTTACGGCGCGCTCGAAGTTTCCTATTTCCATGACACAGACAGCAATGATTTTCAGTATGTGGACATCGGCGGTTTTCTTGCCCACTTCTTCCGACTGGGTTCAGATCGACGTGTGCTTGCTCTTCGTCTGACGGCAAAGCAAGTAGAAGACGTAGGCGGGGACGACATTCCGTTTTTTAACCTGGCGCGGTTGGGCGGATCGAGACCCTGGAGGGGAAGCGAACTTCTTCGCTCCTATCGATTTAACCGTTTTTTTGCGGACGGACTCATCTTAGGGAATGCCGAATATCGGTACAATATTTATGAATACGGAGATTTCGCTGGAGATGCATTTGCTTTGTTTGACGTCGGTGAAGTGTCTGAAGACATTGTGGATTTTGCCTTTGGCGAATTGGAAGTTTCATATGGGGGCGGCGTTAATTTGAAATTCCGGCGCGAAACTATTTTTTCATTTGTGGTTGCCCATGGGAGCGAAGGGACCGAGTTCACGGTTCATTCCAGAGCATCATTTTAGTCCCCCACCACTTTAAGGAACGTTTCTAGGGACGAACCTTAAAGTGGTGGGGGACGAGTGGGCGAGAGGCAGAGAAACAAAGGGGTAAGACATGAAGGACGTTGAAAGGGTCGGGTCTGTGGGGATCGTTCACCCCACTCCACAAGAAGCCCCGCCTGCCCCGCACCTTTATGGTGCGGGGCTTATCAAGGCAGGGAGGGATGGTATCGAAGTCTCGAAGGGTAATGACTTTGAGGCCACGGCTGTCAAGCTGTGGAGCGGGGTTCACCATTCTGGATGGCACACGCCGGATTGGCGCGGATTGTTCTATCTGAGCTTGATCTTTTCCTTTATGTGCGCAGCACTTCTTTTTGTTTCTCTGCTTCTTTTAGGCGCAAGCCGTGCCTACGCGGTTACGTTTGAGGATCTGGATCAACGCGTCCAGAAGCGGGAAACGTCATTTTACCGCGACTTTTTTGACAGCGTCCTTTACGATTCTTTTGCCGAGCTTCTCCGTTTTGATCACATCTGGAATCGAATCACCTTCCGAAAAAAGCAGGCGCTTGACATAAACGCCTTTGATGAAGTTCCGGATTCCGGATTCTTTGTCAATCGGCACGGGAAGGGTCGAATGTCCCTCAAAGCACTCAAAGATGGGCCCGCAACAGGAACAGGACCGGGACCAAGCGGACCGTGGCGAATCCTAAAGGGCAAGATTGAGGGCGTGAGTACGGGTTTCTTTATTGAGGATAACAAAGGGGACCAGTATCTGCTCAAGTTTGATCCAAAAAGCAATCCCGAAATGGCTACCTCCGCAGAAATCATTTCTCATAAGTTGTTTCATGCCATTGGATATTATGTCCCTGAGTATTACCTCGTTTCAGTTCAACCGGACATCTTGACCATCGATCCTAACGCGACGTATTACAATGAAGACGGTTTTAAAAAGAAGCTGAGCCAGGAAGCGCTCTGGGAGTTGATGGAGCGGATTCCAAAAATGAAGGGCGGTGTCCTCCGCGCCTCGGCGAGTAAGCTGCTGAGGGATCATAAAGGATACATGGATTTGGACGGCCGGAGAAAGTCGGACCCCGATGACGTCATTCCGCATGAGGACCGGCGATCGATCCGCGTGTTACGAGTGTTTGGTTCCTGGCTCAATCATTATGATCTCCGGAAAGGAAATACGCTCGATGTGATTGAAACCAGAGACGGGAAGGCTTTTGTCAAACACTATCTCATCGATTTTGGTTCTACGCTGGGAAGCGCTGCCGACCATCCAAAAGTACCGGTAGCGGGGTATGAACATATCGTGGACTGGTTCAAGATTGGCGAGGCGATCCCCACGATGAAAGTGGTTGAGAAACCGTGGGAAAAAAGGTGGGATGAGCTCAATCGTATGGTCGCTTACCCTTCTCTCGGCTATTTCGACAATTTCTATTTTGATCCGGGTGAATGGAAAACCCAGCTTCATTACGATGCTTCTGATCAAGTGACAGCGGCAGATGCGTTTTGGGCGGCAAAACTGATCCTGTCGTTTTCCGACGAAGAGATCCGTGCCGTGGTCGACACCGCAGAATTTTCAGACTCTAACGATGCGGATGTGCTTTCTGAGGTACTGATCGCGCGGCGCGATCTTGTGGGTCGGTACTGGTTTTCACGTGTCACTCCTCTTGACGCTGTTCGTTTGTATCACGTTGAAGGGAACCATTATGAAATTCGGTTTGAAGACCTTGCGGTTCAGTATGGGTTTTCTACCGCAGAGGAAACGACTTATCGTTTTCGTATGAGTACCTCGGAAAAGGAAGGAATGGAGGAGGCGAGTCATTACCACGAATTTCAAGACAAGCGTTTCTCTTTCGAAGCGCCTCGTTTAAGTTCCGAAGGTCAATTGACACTTCTCCTTCAGGTCAAACGTGGTGCGGAGCACTCGTGGAGCAAACCGGCACTTAAGGTGGTGTTGGCTCCTGCAGAACAAGAGGGTTTATTTCGGCTTGTCGAAATCGACCATGGTGTTTGATTAGGCACCCTTCCTGATGAGGTACCTCTCGATCCTTTTGTCGGTACCTTTTGTTGCATGCTTGATTTTCTTACCAGGCTGATTCAGCCTATTATTCCAATTCGGCGTGAGGAATGGCGCAAAACCATCCTCATGTTTCTCTATTTCTTTCTCTCGGTTGCCTCGCTCAATATTTTAAAATCGGTCCGTGACAGTCTTTTCATTACCGAACAGGGCGCCAAGATGCTGCGTTACGCCTATGTCGGTGAAGGACTCTTTCTCATCCTATTCACCTTTACCTATGTCAATTTGTCTGGGTGGATTGCGAGGAAAAATATTTTGTTTTCCGTGGCCACAGCCTTTTTTGTCGTCAATATCTTTGCTTTTTGGTTTGTCTTCATGCTCGGTTACGCGAAATGGTTTGTCTATTTGTTTTGGGTTTGGGTCGCAGCTTATTCGATCACAATTATGACGCAGGGCTGGACACTCGCCAATGACATCTTCAATCCCCACGAGGCAAAGCGGCTGTTTGGTTGTATCATTAGCGGTGCCAGTGCGGGAGGCGTTGTTGGCGGTTTGGCTACCAAAACGATGGCCGAAGGACTCGGGACAGAGAGCATGCTGATCGTAGCCGGGGTGCTCCTTAGTTTTTGTATTCCATTTATCAATATCGTGTGGAAGTGCGAACGGATGGACTGGCCGGAGGAACGGCAATCGAAGCGGCAGACGTCATTTAAGAGCGCTTCTTTGCGTCGGGGCGCGACGACGTGGAAATTTTTTTTCGGATCGCGTTATTTACTCTTAATTGCGGGATTGGTCGCGATTGCGAAAATTGCCTCTGCCCTTTTGGACAACCAGTGGAAATCGGTCGTTGAGGTGTCCGTCTTGGAAAAAAATGCGAGGACTGCTTATTTTGGCGGCTTTTTCGCGCTTTTAAATGTCGTGTCTTTCCTGATGCAGCTTGTGATTTCAAGCCGCGTCCTGCGTCAATTCGGAGTCGCGTTTGCGCTTCTTTTGCTTCCTGTCGGATTGTGTATCGGTTCAGCAGCAACGGTTTTCTTTCCCCTGTTGGGCATTTCGTCGGCAGCCAAGATTTACGATGGGAGCTTGAATTATTCCGTGAATCAAATTGGAAAAGAAATTCTTTACCTCCCCATTCCAAGAGGCATCCGCTACAATGTGAAGCCTCTTATTGACATGCTCGTCTACCGCGCTTCAAAAGGCATCGGCGGATTCGTCATTATCGCCGCCAGCTTCCTGTTAGGGATCCCGGATCAAAAATTAGGTTTGGTCGTACTTATTTTGCTGCCGTTTTGGGTCCTCGTGGTTTGGGGTGCAAGGGATGAATACATGCAGGCCATTAAAAAGCTGCTGGTCAGCAGGAAAACCGGAGATCGCCGCGTGATCCCGGGCGAAGAACAAATTACGGATATCCTGGTGAACTTAGAAGGAGAACATTCTTTTGAGAAGTTAAAAGCGTTTCTCGATCACCGGTCATCGGTGACGAGAAAAATGTCGGCGACTGCCTGCCTTGCGTTTTATTCGGGCACGCGTGACGTGGATCGAGTGAAGAGACTCGTCAAAGAGATGATGCGATATGAAGCTCTGGAGCTGAAGGATGTCGATCTGGACCGTTTGTTCGAAAAAAGTGCCGCTAAGCAGAATGGGATGTTGGATGAATACTTGCTCAAGTTGATGAAGGCGAAACAGGATCCTAAGGCCAATTTAGAAGACACGCTTCGCCAAGAAGAGAAGAACTTACTCGAGAGACTGTCCGATAGTTTGAGCGATCCGAGGGAAGCGGTCAGCAATAAAAGGAAAGCCATCTTGATTTTGACGTCGCTTGTCAGCCAAGACGCAGTTGAGATTCTCCTCAATAGTCTTGCGACAGCTCAGGATCATTCCATTCGATTTAATGTGATTCGCGCGCTCAACCGGATTCGTGCGAAAGGAGATGGGCGAGAGTTTAACAGCGGGATTATTAAAAAGGAAGTTCTAAGCGAGATTGAAAATAACGAAGCGTTGTTAAGAGTCGTGAGTGCTTATCACAAACGAAAATCTGTGAGAAGACCGGAAGAAGATTATCTCCTGGCGGCTCTTGAAGCGCTTCGGGAAGAGAGTCTGGAGCGGATTTTTAGATTGCTTGCATTACTTTACTCAAGTGATGTGATTCACGTGATCTACGATCGGTTGGTCGAGCTTGAACCCGATCAGCATATTCGGGCCAATGCACTTGAGCTTTTGGAAAACGTTGTGGAACCCGAACTGAGCCTGAAGTTACGTCCCATCTTTGAAGAGTCGGTGTCAACCGAGACCGATGAAGGACTGGCGGAAACCACTCGAAAATTTCTCGCGTCTCATGATATGTGGCTTCAAATCTGCGCTGTTTTTTTGATCGCAGAATTAGCTTTAAGCGACCTTTACGCAACGCTCCATGAGAGGGCTTATTCTGACTCCCCAATGATCCGGGAAGCTGTAGGAATTGCATTGGCAAAAATCGGGCACAAGAAATAATGTATTGATGATCGCGTAAGGCCGTGCGGCAATTTACTTTTAGCCTTTTTATCTTCTTGTTTGTCGGTTGTGCTGCTCAAACACCTCCGGTTCCACTGTTGAGCGGAATGACTCCAACCGGTGCCCCCGTCTGTTTTAGTGATCTCACAACGATCCCGTCTTTTTTCGAGTGGTTTCACGCGAGGCGCGACCTCACAACAGAAGAAGGGAAGATTGACTATCTTCTTGACCGAGTCAGTCGCTCCAACCTCATTTTCATTCGAAATGAGGTAGAGTTCAGCAGCTATGCGTCGGCTGAGTTTTTACGTTGGAAGTTGAATCGATTGCGCCAACGGCACAAGGTAAAAATTGAAACCGTAGAGGACTTCATTTCAGAAGTTGTCAGCGGATCGCGGCTGAGCGGAGAACCCTATGCGGTTGTCGTTCCTGGGGGCGGGCGGCACAACATGCAAAATGTGCTGGAAAACGAGTTGGACATGCTCAACCAGTGTTTGAAAGAAGCCGAGGCTAAAGAGGAAGCCGCACAAGTTGCTGCGAAAGAAGCGGCGGAAGAGGAGTTTAAAGAACCGAAGCAAGCAGAGCAGCCCGCGGCGGCGAGCAGTTAACGGCGATAAAACAATTCCGCAATGTTTCGTACATTTATGTCGTGCTTCCGCCGCCTAACAGAAGTTTATCGGACGAATGGAAAAGCGAAGATATTTGTTTATTAAGAGTTCCTTTCAGAGCTCGCACAGTTTTGATTTAATACTTGAAAGTTGGCACAGCCCTTGTTATTCTATGCGCGAGTGTGGAGTATGGGCTGGGCATTAAGACTGAATGGCAAAGCTCTAAAGTTTTTCTGCGGAGTAGTCGTAAATAAGCTTTAAGAAGTAAAAAAAGGGAGGAACGTCATGAGCGGACGAGGTATCGCGAATTTATTCTTTTTCGGTGTCGCGCTCTTGTTCACTGCGGTAGGGTCAAGCTGGGCAGACGAGGTAGGGGATCTTACGAAAGTGAATCAGGAGTTGAGCGAAAAAGTTGATGCTTTAGAGAAAAAGATTGACCAACTTGAAAGCCGCTTGTCTAAGACAGAAGCGGACGTTTCAAGGCCTGCCGCGCCCGTAGCAGCAGCGGTGCCGGTAGAAGGTGTTTACGAGGTGGAAGGGGCTAATATTCACGTCGGTGGTTTCATCGACACCTCCGTTAACTGGAATTTCCAAAGTCCGGCGACGGGGGTAAATGGAAACAGCACGCTTCGCGCTTTTGATCGAAACGCTAATACGTTTGATCTGAACAATGCGCAGTTTGAGTTGTCCCGCCCAGCACCGGCGGATGGCGGCGTCGGTTTCAAAACGGAGTTCATGTATGGAACAGATGCGCAAGTTGCCGATTCTTCTGGTTTTACCACCACCGACGAATTTTCGATTCAAGAGGCGTACATAGAAACAAAGATCCCGATCGGTACCGGATTGACCGTTTGGGCTGGTAAATTTGCTACGTTGCACGGCGCGGAGGTCATTGAGAACTATAAGAACTGGAATTCCTCACGTTCTTTCCTTTTCACTCTTGCCATACCGTTCACGCATGTGGGGGCGCGGGCGATGTACGGCTTTTTAGATGGAAAAGTCACAACGGCCCTTGGCTTGGTGAACGGATGGGACAATGCCATTGACACCAATGACGTTAAAGATATCGAAGCCACTGTGGGTTGGAATCCAAGCGAGAATTTTTCAACCTCGGCTACGCTCATGCATGGTTCCCAACAGGCAGGCGATCGGGATAATCCCAGAGGTATCTTAGACTTCGTTGCCACTTGGAAGCCGCTTCCCGAAGACCTTCCCGGCCTCAGCCTCAAGGCCAACCTTGATTACGGCTGGGAGGAGGATGTTAACGTCGCTCGGGAGGATCAATATGAAGACTGGATTGGTTATGCTCTTTATGCGCAGTATGAGCTTAACGACCGGCTCACTCTTGCTGCTCGTTGGGAGCAATTCTGGGATGACCAAGGCAGCCGTATCGGATCCGGCGGTTCACGGTTGTGGGAGCAGACGTACACAGCTGATATGAAAGTGTATGAGAATCTGCTTGCTCGGCTTGAGTACCGTCATGATGGCAGCGTTGATAAGAATTTCGATAGCAGCACAAGTGACGACCAGGATACAGTTGGCTTATCGCTGATTTATCTCCTCGGCTAATTTGTATTGCAGTAAGAGCCAAAAGCCGGCTTTTTGAGTTCACACCTCCCTAAAACTCAAAGAGCCGGCTTTTTTTGTGTGTATCAGGTTTTCTGCCGCCGGCGTCGATAATGATAAGAGTCTGAGGAAACGCAGCAAGCAAAGAAGATGGGGAGGATAGAAATGATGAAAAAGGCGATCACCCTTGCTATTGTCGTGAGTTTGATTTTGGCGCCAACAGAAGCAGCGCTTGCGCAGAGTCGCGCTCCGCTGGTTCGTGCAACAGCTTCCGCCTTAGTTCCAGGTCTCGGTCAAATTCTCAACAATGAGCAGGCGACGTGGGGGGGACGTGCCAAGATTGCGGCGATGCTTGGTCTAGAACTCGGGGCGTTGATCGCAACGCCGGCTTTAGCCCGCAGCGGTTTTCCGGAAGTAATGATCGGCATCGGCATGCTTGCGGTCAATCACGTCTGGAGCGCTTCGGATGCTTATCGCAATGCGCTCCAGCTGCCTGAAGTGCGAATGGCAGGTTGGGGAGCGCGCTGATCCGTCCCAACCTTCTATTGAGCGGGCAACGTCGTTAGTCCGGTTTTCTCATCAATTTGGCGGATTGATGAGAAAACCGCTTTGGACGCACGAAGTTGCGTCCAAAGTTTTGCGCCCCTGTCAAAACG
>Ga0156289_1086_pt1 | contig 29185 bp, 23 predicted proteins | sample RifCSPlowO2_12_FD_116157 | JGI IMG/M metagenome (GOLD analysis project Ga0156289, IMG submission 116157) | Omnitrophica bacterium RIFCSPLOWO2_12_FULL_50_11
TAACTTAACAACGTCTCGTCCAGCCGCTTGCGTCCCTGGCCAGACTTTAAGAACTTCTCCCTTCTTCGCGCCTCTTGTTCGTCCTGAAAAGATTCCTGGTGAACGAGTTCGTGAGGCGCATTCTGCCTCGTCCAATTGTTCCCTCCGGAATTATGTTCCCGGAGCCTGACTTGGGGATCTTTAGAAGTAAAGCCCACGTAACGCTTCTTATTTCTTAGACTTCTTAGCACATAAACGTAAAACATCTTTTATTTGCTAACAGCCTCCGCCGGAGGCGGACCCGCCTCCGGCGGGGAATGCTCCACCATTGAGCTACCGGGGAATGAATTTCTTGTCAATGACCATTGCCCGCCTTCGGCGAAGCCGAAGGACGGCTCCGTCCTGCCGCAAAGCGGCAGACGGAAACTACCGGGGGATAGATCTCAAAATCAACAGCACTTACCAAATATCGGACAAATTCTCTTATGCTAAGTTTCTGCGTGCAATACCTTTGCACGTCTGACGTGCTGAACGTTTCTTCGCAATCTCAGCTGACGACCCCCTTCCCCTCGCATCTTTTGCCGATCCACTACCATCTTCCAAGTTGCTTCCCACCGAGCTTGAACGCCAGCTTTTCTCCAGAACTGTGTGTCAAATTCTTCAGCTTCGTCATAGGATGTAGATCCGTGTGACCAATTCTGCTGTCGTATCTTTTGTCTCAAATTATTCTTATTATATCGGCCTTTATCACTGCTTTCTAACGAGGAAATGCCTCTTTCACGCCGCCGTCGACCGTGAGAATGCAACCTGTGGTCTTTGCCGATTCATCTGAAGCGAGGAACGCCGCCGTATTGGCCACGTCTTCCGGATGCACTCGTGTTTTGAGCAAGTTCCGGTTGCGATAAAATTCCTCAAGGTCCTCCGCTGGAATTCCGTACGAGCGCGCCCGATTCACGCGGACCTCGCGCGACCAGAGTCCCGAGCCGTCGAAAACGCCGTCTGGATTCACCATGTTCGAGCGCACACCGATTTCGCCTCCTTCAATCGCGCAGATCCGCGCAAGCTGTGCTTCGGCGGACTTCGAAGCGCTGTACGCCCCAAAATCCTTTCCCGGCGCCAGCACATTTTTGGTGGTAATGAAAATTAAATTACCACCAAGCTCTTGACGCCGAAAAATCTTCATCGCCTCGCGCGCCACCAAAAAGTGTCCTGTAGCGTTGACACCAAGATTCTGCTCCCACGCACGAAGGGAAAGCGCCTCCACTGAAGCAATGTGAGCGACTCCCGCATTGAAAACGACGATATCGAGTCCGCCGAACGTAAGTACTGCTTCCGAAAACGCGCGCTCGACTTCTGCTTCGCGCGTGACGTCCATCCGGAGGCCGACTGCCCGTCCAGCACCAAATTTTCGACAGAGTTCTTCCGCAAACGCCTGGGTTTCCCTCGCGTTCAGATCACAAACTACAAGATGAGCACCTTCGCGGGCCAGCCGCTCTGAAATCGCACGCCCAATGGCACCCGCCGCACCCGTTACGAGCGCGATTCTTCCAGCCAATAATTTTTCGGGCGGCGCTAAGCTCAATTTGTAGAGCTCAAGCGGCCAATATTCGATCTCAAACGCGCGCGCCGGCGGAAGCGACCGGTATCGATCGATTGCTTGAGCGCCGCGCATCGTCGCGATGGAATGCTCATACACCTCTGCACACTGAATCGCGGCATCTTTGTCCTTGCCTGTTGTGACGAGACCAATCCCCGGCACGAGGATCACACGCGGATAGGGGTCGATCATCTCCATCCCGCGTCTTCGATGCTTAAGAAAATACCGCCTATGTGCGGCTGCGAAGGACTCGATTTGTGCTACAAGCGCATGTACGGTAAGACTCCGAACGTTTAGCGTTCGTACAAAAAGCGGAACATGCTTCGTCCGGAGCATATGATCCGGTGTCGCAGGGCCCTCTTGTGAAATATGCGGAGCAGCCTTCGCATTCACGAACTCAAGCGCCGCGGCGTTTCTGACGACGTGAAGCACCATCCGTTTATTTCTGCTCACTGCTTTTCGAATCACGGGCAGAAACGCCCAAAGCCAGTCTTCCGTCTTTGCACGAGAAAGCGTAGTACGAACCACGCGGCCAAACGGTTTTTTGGCCCCCGCTCTAGCGTTGATGTAACGTTCGGCGCGTGAAACAGCGTTGATCATTCGATGGTAACTTTCCTTTGACGAGCTTCCCCAAGTGATGAGGCCGTGTTTTTCAAGAATCGCCCCCTGCGCTCGGTTATTTTTCTGGTACGCTTCGTACAATTTCTTCGAGAGTGTGAAACCAGGTTTCACGTAAGGAATCCAAATGAAAGTGTCGCCGTAGATTGCTTTTGCAATCTGGCGGCCTCGCGCCGTATTCGTTAGCGCAAGAATCGAATCTGCGTGCGAATGGTCGATGTCCTCGAGTGGAAGAAAGGCATGAAGAAGTGCTTCGATTGAGGGTCTCGGAGCTTTCGGGTCGAGGAGCGAACGCATGAGAAGGTCTACCATTTTTTCATCGCTCATATGCGTGCGCTTGAGGAGTGGGAGCAAATCGTCGAGTTTCAATGGGGAAAAGTGCTTGCGTTCGCTTGCCTTGAGGTCGGATCCGGAGCCTTTCACCCACAAAACACGCACTTCTCGTCCCAGGTGATCACGCTCGGTTCGTTTGGTAGATGTGTTGCCACCGCCCCAGACGCAAAGCTTGGACTCACGTCCGATGAGTCTCGAGCGGTAAACGAGTTGATCGAGGGTGTCTTTGCCACGAACCTCCGAATCCCGCCACAACGATTTCATTGAGACTAAACCGCTGTTCTTCCTTCCAGCGCGCGTTGCAGCGTCACTTGATCCACATATTCAATGTGGCTGCCAACCGGAACGCCTTGCGCAATGCGAGTCGTTTTGACTCCAAGCGGCTTGAACGCTTCAACGAGATACATCGCCGTGGCCTCGCCTTCGGCGTTAGGATTCGTTGCCAAAATCACTTCTTTGACTCCACTTTTGCCAACATGTTTGATCAAGCGATCAAGTCTGAGTTCTCTCGGCCCAATCCCGTCAAGCGGTGAAAGCGCGCCGAGCAATACATAGTACACGCCACGAAAAGCGCCGGAACGCTCGACAGACGCCACATCTTTTGGCTCCTCCACGACACAAATAGTGGAACGGTCTCGCGAGTCGTCCTCACAAATGTGGCAAATTTTCTTCTCGGTCAAGTTGTTGCATCGTTCACAAAAAAACGTGTTCGCTCGCGCTTCAGCCATCAGCCGCGCCATCTCTTCTACCCGCACTCGGTCCTGTTTCAGAAGATGAAGCACCATACGCTCTGCTGACTTCGCGCCAATGCCGGGAAATTGAGTGAAGGACTTCATCAACTTTTCGAGACGATCAGAATAAATCTGCGCCATGGATTTGATTCGCTACCCCGTTTTGGAGACGGAAAGGACATGGCCCTGTGCTATTCGAGCCGGACGATCCTGCTTCCCTCAAAAATATCAAGCGCCGACGAGATGATTTCCGATCCTTTCGGGTTTGCACTTTCGGGTTTAGGTTTTTTCACCTCGACGTCACCTATTGCTTCCGTCACAACAAACGAGACGCCGACGTTGCGACCCAGAAGCGAAGAGAGAGTTAAGCGGACGAGCTCCCTATTATCTTGTTTCTCAAGCGCCTCCTGATGAAACTTGAATTCGCCGGGGAGACCGAATACCACGATTCCCTCCATCACATCCACGGCCTCCGCCTCTGCAAGAAAAGTGCCGCAGGACATCTTGACTGCCTTCACGCGCTCAAGCAAATCGGGCCACACACGACCCACTTCGTTGAGCGTAACCGTATCAAATTTCTGCGATCCGGAAGTGCTCGTGTCGTCCGTACGGGCCCCTCCGGCAACCTGCGACGGTGAGTGTTGAACCATGCTTGCAGTTTCACCTAGGATTTGCCCGGTCAAATCTTCTTTTTTCCCACGCGGTTGAGACACCTTTACATCATCTTGATCAGCCGCCGCTTTAAGGTCTGATCCACCTTCGATACTCTTTAAATGGGTAGGAGATAAAGATCCCGTTCGGGGTCCCTGCCTCGCAGGCTCGCCTCGCTCCGCGGGCGGAGCGGGCAGGCGGGCTTCGGTCGGCCTTGGGCCTCTCTCAGGAGCACCGCTCTTTTGCGGGATCGTTTTTTCAAGTGATTTTAATTCCTTCAGAATATCATCAAGCGGCCGAAGGTTTGAACGGTTCGTAATTTTTAAAAGGCACATTTCAATTAAAAACCGCGGTGTACTCGACCAGCGGATCTCCCGCAGCAGCTGCTGAAGCAAGGTAACGGAAAACAAAAGTTCTTCGGGCGAAAACGCGCTCTGAAACTGCTTGATCTCCGCAATCCGCTCTGCTGTTCCTTCCACAAGTTCGTCGCTCGGCTTTCCCACTTGAGAAACGAGAAGGTCACGAAAAATTTCAAGGAGCCCGCGCGAGAACTGAACCAAATCTTTTCCTGCCTCGATCACCTTCCCAACCGTCGCCAGCACTTTTTTCCCGTCCCGCGCTTTGAGCGCGCCCAAAAGTAAAAAATAAACATCGTCACCCGTAAGGCCCAGCGTAAACGCCACATCCTCCGCAGCGACCTCTCCGTCTCCGTAACTTGCAAGCTGATCCAAAAGACTTTCTCCGTCCCGAAGACTGCCCTCCGAATGCTTGGCAATCAAGAACAAGACGTCGTCTTTGACTTTGAGCTTCTCTTTGTTAGCCACTTCTCTGAGCGTCTGGATCATTAGGGCGGCCGGGATTCGTCTGAAATTGTACCGCTGGCAACGCGAAAGAATTGTGAGTGGAACCTTGTGCGCTTCTGTGGTCGCGAAGATGAACTTCACATGTTCCGGCGGCTCTTCTAGTGTTTTGAGGAGCGCGTTAAAGGCCTCGCCCGTCAACATATGAACCTCATCAATAATGTAAATCTTGTACCGTCCGCGTGTCGGTTTAAATTTAACGCCGTCGCGCAAAGCGCGGATTTCATCGATCCCGCGGTTGGAAGCGCCGTCGATTTCCAAAATATCAAGACTGCTTCCCTCTGTAATTTCCTCACAGATCGAACACTGGTTGCACGGCGTGGGGGTCGGACCTTTTTCACAATTGAGTGCCTTAGCCAAAATTCGCGCCGTAGACGTTTTTCCGACACCGCGGGAGCCCGTAAATAAAAAACTTTGTGCTACCCGGTTTTTCAAGATCGCGTTTTTTAGAGTCGTAACGATCGGCTCTTGCCCGATCACGTCGTCAAAAGTCTGAGGCCTGAATTTCCGAGCAAAAACAAGGTAAGACATGAGGCGTAGGATACCACAAAAAAGGCGGAGCTTAAAGAGCCGCCAGATTTTCCGCTTGCCTTATCTTAAGTTCCGGTTTATGTTCCTACCCTTAAGATTCTGGGGACTCAACCATGGGGACTCGTGTCATGCTCAAAGTGCCGCTCTTGGACCTCAAAGCTCAGTACCAGTCCATCAAAAATGAAGTGGATCAAGCGGTCGAAGAAGTGCTGGCTGAGCAGCAGTTTATCCTCGGCCCAAAAGTCCAGGAATGCGAAGATGCAATTGCAGTCTATTCGCAGAGTCGGTTCGCATGCGGTGTGTCTTCTGGAACAGACGCCCTATTAATTTCGCTGTTGAACGAAGAAATAGGAGCGGGTGACGAAGTCATTACAAGCGCTTATTCTTTCTTCGCAACAGCAGGCTCCATCGCAAGGGTGGGCGCAAAACCCGTTTTCGTTGACATCGACCCCGTTACGTACAACCTAGATCCTGAACAACTGGAGGAAAATATCACCTCCAAAACGAAGGCGATCATTCCGGTTCATTTGTTCGGCCAAATGGCAGAGATGGGTGCGATCCAAAAAATTACGCAGGCACACGGACTCATCGTCATTGAAGACGCTGCTCAGGCGCTTGGCGCCGAAGACGGCGCGAGACGTGCAGGATCCATCGGCCATTACGGCTGTCTGTCCTTCTTTCCCGCAAAAAATCTTGGTGGATTTGGAGACGGTGGAATGGTGCTCACAAATGACGAGAAACGTCACGAAAGGCTCAAGGCGCTGAGAATGCACGGCGCTCGGACCAAGTACAATCATGATTGGCTCGGTGGGAACTTTCGACTTGATGCTTTACAGGCTGCGATCATCAGGGTGAAACTAAAATACTTAGACCTCTGGATTGCAAAAAGAAATGAAAACGCACAAACTTACAACCGTCTTTTTGAAGCCGCGGGCCTCATCGGGGCCGCCGTCACCTTGCCGGCAAGAGTCCGTGACCGACACACCTTTCATCAGTACGTGATCCGGGCAATAAACCGGAATGCACTCGCTCGCTTTCTCAACGAAAAAGGCGTTGGCTGCGAAATTTACTACCCCTGTCCGCTGCCTTATCAGAAATGCTTCTCGCACCTTGGCCACAAAAAGGGCGCTTTTCCAGAAAGCGAAAAAGCCGCAGAGGAAACGTTAGCCCTTCCCACCTACCCCGAGCTTTCAGAGGAGCAAATGGAATATGTGGTCAAGACGATCGCGGAGTTTTATCAATCCTGCGCCGCTTAATTCACCTTAGTTCAGGATATATCAAAATAGGATATATCAAAATAGTTGAATTTGATATCATTTTGTGATAGGCTTTTTATGGTTCGAAGGGAGGGTGAATACATGTCTCGCACCGTAGTTGATCTTAAAGACGATCTGGTTCGAAAAGCGCGTAAGCTCACCGGTCTCAGCAAAAAGGTGGAGCTCGTCAATTACGCGCTGGCGCGTTTAATCCAGCAAAAGGAGGCGGAGAAAATTCTAAAGCTTAAGGGGTCGGTTGAGTGGGAGGGTAACTTGAAAGCGATGCGGAGGAACCGGTTTGATTTTAGTCGATAGTTCCGTTTGGATTGCTTTTTTAAGCCCCCGCACCTCCGACGTTGATTCAATGGTGGGGTCATTGATCCGCTCTCCCGGCCAGACGGTTATCGCCGGCGTCGTTCTTCAGGAAGTGCTCCAGGGGATTAAGAACGAAAAATCCTTTCATCTCGTTGGATCATTGATGGGACGGCTTGCCATTCTCGAGCCAGATCAGAAAACATATTTAAACGCCGCACGGATTTTCAGGTCCGTGGTGAATGGGGGCAAAAGCTGCACGACTGTTGACGCGTTGATTGCTGCCTTGGCGGTCCAATATGGTGTCCGCTTATTTACTTTGGATCGCGATTTTCAGACGATTGCCAAGCACTCTGATTTAAAGTTATTTCCTTTTTCATAATAAAGTACAGCGCCAGACAAGGAAGGAAAGGGGGTCGGGATTTCCTCAAACAACCAAACCTGTCCCCTTTTTTGTCGTATCCTCAGATTTGCAGAACTTATTCGCAGGACCGACCTCCGTGACAAAGCTCAACTGGGTTTTAAAGCTGCCTCTGTCCGCATTCCTGGCGGCCCACTCTACCTGAGTCCGGAAGCTGTCTTGCAGTTGGGTGGAAATGTTGTGCCTCCGTCTGATTGAATTTCCGTAGCCTATTGAAAATAAAGGACTATTTTTTGGGAACGTGTCAAACTTCTGTCAAAATTTGACAATCCGTCAACGTGGAGAGGGAGAGCCTTTGTCGCAGTCGCCGGTAAATCGATTGTCCCCCATCTTGGGGAATCTCTGTCTTTGGAAGGATACTGTCCCAAGTATCATCAACAGACCGATCAAAGCCAAGGCGATGGGGAAAAACGGGGAATTTTTGAAAAGGTCGTAAGCCAAATGTGCCAAATAAATATAGAAGCCTAACGCGCCAAAGACCATTAAAGACGTTCGTTGCCATTTGACGCTCATAACAATAAACATTATCTGGGTCGCAAGATAAATCAACGCCCCTGCTTCGTGATCCAACCAAGTAAATGCACCAGCGGTCATGAAGATCAACCCCCCGTAAATAAATAACCACAAGCTGTAATCTTCTCTTGTTCTTCGGTTAAGCAGCTTGGCAACCCCGATCATCGCAGCGCTGATGACAATCGAGACCCATCTTCGCGCTTCCCAAGAAGGTTCGCCATAATTGGTGTTTGTCCCCAAAATAATTCCCACGATGTCCATTGAAAGAAACCATAAGGTATGCCCGATGACCAGCATGATCAAAGAAAAGCGCGCGCGATAAAGCGCAATAAAGGCAACCATCAAGGTCGCCAGTTCCATATAAACCCAACAAGGTCGAATCCACCGCCAGTAATCACTATAACCCATTCCCTTGGCGTCAGCGGGCCAGACTCCAAATATCCTTTCTAAGGAATAAATTGCCAAAGGGGTGATAGATGCAGCTGCGGTTGTCAGAAGCCCCCCAGAGATTCGATATTGGAGTTTGTACCGCAAATAGTACCCCATGCCGAAACAAAGGGCTTGAAAACCCAAAGCGATTCCTAAAACAGTCCAAGACGATAAGGTTTCCCACTGTGACACTAAAAAATAGGTGAAGGCAAAAATAATGATCATGGCTCCAAAGTAATACAGTGCCATGATGTAATTGAGACCGCGCTTACTTTCTCCTGATGCAGAGGATGATTTTTGGTCTACAGCGAGGATTTTCTGAAATTGTTCTTCGGTGATGATTCCTTTTCGTACGCATTCGCTTAGGGTTTACCGATTCATGTCTCCACCCCCTTGCATTTATACTTCACAGACTGACAAACTGTGATTTTTTCAATGTCCGAAATTCGAGTATGCAGAAAGGGCCATTTAATTATCCTTGACTTCTCGGCACCTAAATGGACTGGTGCAGAAACACAATACCCACTTCAAAAGAAAAGGTGCCAGGAATGAAAAAGGGGACGGGTTTGCTTGTTTGAGCAAAACCTGTCCCCTTTCTTATATCAAATTGAGTATCGCGTCCCCGAGATTTGTTACCAACTTCTCCCTTTGTTTCTTCGTCCACCTCCGCCAAAACCACCCCGCCCGTGTCCCGATTGTCCACGACCGCCTCTTCTTCCTTCCGGGCGGCGTTCTTGAGGTCTTGCTTCGGAAACATTAAGGTTTCGACCCAAAAAGTCGGTACCGTTCAGCTCAAGCGCTTTTTCTGCTTCTTCGCTGCTCGACATTTCCACAAAACCAAAACCTTTGGATTGCCCCGTGTAACGGTCCGTAATAATGCTAACGCTTTGAACCGTTCCACATTTTGAGAAGAGAGTCTTAATCTCTTCTTCACTTGCGTTGTAATTCAAATTCCCCACATAAAGTTTCGTTTGCATGTTCTTCTCAGTCCCTCCGCACTGTGTTCATGGATCAGGCAATCCCTGTCTTTGGACACGAAACCGCCTCATCGCCACCTTGTTTCACCTGTCATGCTACAGCCCTCGTCCTTAAAAGAAAAGGGGAAAGTTTATTGTGAAAGTTTATTGGAAAGTTTATTGGCCGGCTGCAACTTCTCGTATATTTCTTTATTGATTTTGTATCTTACACGATTTTTCATTGTAGATTTTTAATTTTGAATTGTTTGTCCGTCGGAGGAGGTAGGATTCGAACCTACGTGGGCCACAAGGACCCAAGCGGTTTTCGAGACCGCCCCATTCAACCAGGCTCTGGCACTCCTCCAAAAACGACCTGTTGAAAGCTACATTTCGCGACTCTATTGCCTTCGACTTCATTTGCCAACACAACCCTTTGTCACCGCAGAGCTTACGTATCTTAAGTTCCCGTTACCACAATGACATAGAGTTACGCAATCGGAAAAAAGTCGGTGTCATAAAGCAGAATTTGGTCTCACAATGAAACAACGCCAGTTAAAGATGGGCAAAAATTTAGATGCGTGAGCCCTGTCGTCACCAAGCGCCACCGCCGCCACCGCCACTGCCGCCGCCAGAAAATCCGCCTCCGCCGACCCCGCCCCCGCCAAATCCACTTCCTCCCCAAGAAGAGGAAGAACCGCCGCTCGAACGCGGCTGTGCGGCAAATGACTGACCCATGCTCGAGACAGCGCCGTTTAAATCGTGCCCAAACTGCGGAACCGAAAATTGATTCCACGTCCCGACATACCAGACGGGCGGCTTCACGCCGAGCCCATCGAAGGCTTGAATCCATTTGCTGGCTACACCAAACGCTAACGCGTAAGGGAGGCAGCGCTCAAACAAACTAGGGTCCTTCATCTCGCGTATTCTTTCCCGGTCTGTCCGACGAAGAAACTCTTCAAATCCCAAAATTTGATGTGCTAAGTAGGCTCCTTTGATCGTTCGCCTGGGCATCACCTTGGCAAAAAGGGCAACAATCGCAGCTGACATTACCGAAGAAATAACGACTGGCGTAAGCGATACGTACTGCGCCTGCGCGGAAAAAAAGAGCGTTACGAAGAACACGGCTACTCCCACGACCAATGCATACCACAAATATCTCCCGCGCAGTTCTTCAGGATGGCTGTCAAGAAAGCGCGCTTTGATCACAGCTTCGTAAATACCCTCTCGAATCCTCTCCAGGTGTTCATAAAATACATGTGTCAAAGCGGACAGGTTCTTGGTTGTCTTCGGCTGCTCAAAAATTCCTTTGAGCATCTCTTTTTCATGGGGCTTAAGTTCTGTATTGCCTTTCCAATCCTTCAAGCTCACGAATTTGTAATCTGAAATTTTCGATGGATCGGTAGAAGAAACGCACGGTTCAATCCGCATATAACCGCGCACGGCCAGATCGATTACGGTCGATGTGACATCACGGAGATCGACGCGCTGATCTACGAGTGCTCCCACTTCCGCTGGCGTCAGTCCCTCCGGCGGTCCGTATTGAACCACGAGCGATTTCCCAAGTCGGGGATCGCGTCCCTTCAAATACCAGAGCCCCAGCATGAAAAATAAAACGACAAGCGGAACACCATAAAGCCAGTTATCCTCAATCCACATCTTCAACCTAACGCCCACCGGCAGAGGGAAAACCGCGCCTTTTGCCCACGCCACCGCCACCGTCAGTCCCTCGTATGGAGCAAGAGCTCGGTCAGGGTTCAACGTGACACGATTCGAAAGTACTTGAATTTCCTCTGTCTGTTCAGTCGAACCGTAGCTGCCAATAAATGCTACAACGCGAATATTGCTTGCTCCCGATGGCAACTCGATGGACGCAGTTGCTTTCCGTATCGGAACGGCCCACTCGTTTCCCGTCAGATTCCAGTAGCATTCGTCGTGATCCGGGAAAAAACGGATTGCGCCCCGGCTTACAAGGTAAACAATCCGGTAGGTTTTGATACTGCTGACAATCGTGGCGGGATCTCCAATACGAACTCGCTCGTAACGGCCGGGAAATTCAAGCTTGTAGGGAATGGAATTACCATTTTCGTCCGTGACTTCCTGGACGCGGACGCGCATTTTGAAATTCTGGCCAAATCGGTCTACGTAGTCGATAGGGATATCACGGTAGATCCCATGCCTAGGCTCGCCCCCGAAGTTAGCTACGATCGTTTCAGTAACGGTGGCTTGCGAGTTTTCGTGGACCAAAACCTGCGCATCAAACTGCGCGATCTCCCAACCTCGAACCGCACAAGGGAACACGATCGCTGCGAAGCAAAAAAATAGGGCGAAGGCAAAAAAACGCCGCTCCGTGCGGCTACGTGCTTTATGATCTCCTGGGCTCATTCGATTCTAGGGCAGTGAAACTTTCCGAGCTTTTGCTTCTTCGGTCGAGTCCAATTGGAAAAATTCTTTTGGTTGAAAACGGCCGAGCTTCGCAATGAGCTGATCTGGAAATACGCCCAGTTTCGTATTGTAATCTCTGACGACCGCATTATAGTAGCGCCGCGCCCCTTGCAAAGCGTCCTCGATCTCGGTAAGCGACTGTTGTAAACTCAAAAAATTTTCGCTCGCCCGAAGCTGGGGGTAATTTTCAGCCACCGCAAAAAGCGCATTAAGTTCACCCGCCAAAATGCCTTCCGCCGCTTCTTTCTGTTTAGGGCTCGCTGCATCCACGGCACGTGCGCGTGCTTGGGTCACCCGGATTAGAACATTTTTCTCGTGAGCAGCATATCCTTGAACGCTCGTCACCAGATTCGGGATGAGATCATATCGGCGCTTCAGCTGAACATCCACATCCGCCCACGCGTTCGCCCCGCGAATGTGGAGTTGTACGATCCCATTGTAGATGAGGATGATCCAAATTCCTACAGCCGCTCCGCTGATTGATAAAATCCAGATCATTTTTTCCGCCTCTTTCCATCCGGTACGTGTTAAGTTACGTCATGCGCTCAGGAGGCAACTATGACGCTAACCCTTGATACCGGTCAGACTGAAAAAATACCAAGAAGATTAAGCAAGCGATCGAGATCGTCGAGTGAATAATAACGGATCTCGATTCTTCCTTGATTGTTCTTTTTTGGAAAAATTCGAACTTGGGTCCCGAGCTTTCGTTCTAATTTTGTCTCGAGCGCAATCAAATCCTGATCCAGTGTCCGCGCCCGCTTTGCTCGACGCTTTCTCACCATCCCCTGGCCGACCAATTCCTCCACCTGTCGGACGGAAAGGCGGTCCTCCGCAATACGCCGCGCCATCTGACGCTGGTGCTCAGGTGACGGGAGCGCAAGTATCGCACGAGCGTGGCCTGCATGAAGCTTGCCCTCGATTAAGATCTCCAAAATTTCGTTTGGAAGCCGCAACAGCCGAATCGCATTTGCGATCGTGGAGCGATCTTTACCAACTTTTCTTGCGATCTCTTCATGTGAAAGATTGCGCTGCTCGATCAGCCTGACATAAGCTTGCGCTTCTTCAATTGGATTTAAATCTTCCCGCTGGATATTTTCCACAAGCGCCCATTCGAGCAATTTGTCCTCTGCTAAATCCTTTACGATAGCCGGTATCTTCTCAAGGCCGCAGCGCTGAGCCGCTTTGAGACGTCGTTCTCCAACAATTAATTCAAATCCGCCATCCACCTTTTTGACAATGACCGGCTGCAGAATCCCCTGCTCCCGAATGGATGCCGCAAGCTCTTCGATTTTCTCCTCCGGAAATCGGTGCCGCGGCTGCTCCCGGTTCGGGCGGATCGCCGAAATTTCAATCTCTCGAATCGGCGCGCCCGGCAACTCAGCCGTTTCAGGCGCAGCCTCTTTCTCCGTTTCCATCGCCTTGATGTAACCTTCGGGAATCAAAGCGCTCAGTCCCCTACCCAAAACTTTTTTCTTTATCTCCATTCTTTCTCCACCGTCCCTTACCCAACCATCTGATTCTGAACTGCTCCACCAGTTTTGTAACCGTTCAGTCCCGTCATCCTGAGCGGAGTAGCACTCAGAGTAAACTCCGCGAAGGATCTCGTTTTTTGAGATTCCCGCCATAACGCTTTGGCGGGTCGCCGATGCCTTTTGGCGACTTCGGCCGGAGCCTGCCCTGAGCCAGAGATCCTTCGCCCCTTCGGGGCTCAGGATGGCGGCGAAGGGGCCTCAGAATAACGTTGCAGGGGTACCTGAACGGTTACCCAGTTTTAAACTCAGATCCTCTCCCACTGTCGCCGGCTGTTCCAGATCGCACCGACGGAGATGAACAGCGCTGCAAAAATTCATTTGCCGCCTCACGGTACAACAGAGAACCCTTACAACTCGGGTCATAAAGAACTACAGGCTTACCGAAACTCGGCGCTTCGCTGATTTTTATGGAGCGCGCAATGATCGTACGGAACACGATGTCCTGAAAGTGATTACGAACGTCATCGATCACCTGTAGTGTTAAATTCGTCCTAAAATCTGCCATCGTGAGAATCACGCCGCTTAACTCCAGCCCTGGATTAAGATTCTTCTTCACTAATCGATATGTTTCAAGCAACTGCCCTAAGCCTTCCAGCGCGTAATACTCACATTGAAGAGGAATCAGGATCCCGTCACTCATCACCAGCGCATTAACAGTTAAAACCCCAAGTCCGGGTGGACAGTCGATGAACACAAACTCATATTTTTCAACCACATCCGCGCAGCAATTCCTCAGCAAAAACTCACGATTAGACATACCGACCAGTTCAACCTCCGCGCCGCTCAACTCACCATTTGCTTTGATCAGATCGAGATTTTCAATACTTGTTCTGACAATAATTTGTGAAACTCTGATTCTATCAATTAATACATCATAAATTGTTTGTTCGGCCGAATTCTTGTCGTAACCAAGACCGCTCGTAGTATTTCCCTGAGGATCGAGATCAATTAGCAGTACTTTTTTTCCAACCTGAGCTACACACACAGCGAGATTGATGGCTGTTGTCGTCTTCCCGACTCCACCTTTCTGGTTACACAGTGAGAAAATTCTATGCATGGCGGCAACCATTATGCGCACGTTTCACGTGAAACTGCGACACCGAAAATCCATCTAAGTTAAGAACTGAATCTTTGCAAAATACCTTCCCCCCTTGTGGGGGAAGGTTTCCGCCAAAGGACGTGGCGGATCCGCCAAGACGTGTGGCGGAAGGACGGGGGGATTATCTGATGTCGTCACCCCCACCTTTGTCCTCCCCCATCAAGGGGGAGGAGGTTTGGCTCATTTTGCAAAAGCTCAGTTAAGAAATCGGCAAAATTACCGCAATCTTGATATAAAAAATGGTGTCGGGCACAAACCAGCAACCCTCGCGCGCCTGTGTTTGACACCATTTTTACTACATGCTAGCATCAGATGCAATGAAGAAGAAAGCCAAGCCGTCACAAAAAACAATCTATTATCAACACTACAAAATGGATGAGACTACTGACAGCTTCTTAGCGCAGTGCTTGTTTCACGTGAAACACGACTTTGCCGCTCAACTTCTATAAGAAGTGCAGAAATATCGCAGCTCGTAATCCCCGGTATCCTACACGCTTGACCAATCGAGATAGGTCGTACTTTGTCAAGCTTCTCAAGCGCCTCTCTGCTTATGCCTTTCATCAATGAATAGTCAATGCTGCAAGGAATCCTCCGCTTTTCCATTCTCTTAAACCTCTCTACCTCAGCTAACTGACGGAGTACGTAACCCTCATATTTCACATCCCATTCGATCGTCCGTTTTAGCGCGTAATCGTGATTAGCTAATTGTAAATCGGTCCTTGGCAAAGTGTTGATTGATTCATTGGTTCGTCTTAGCCATTTATCTAATGGGATATTAGAAACACGAGTGTTCTTCAACGCGGTGATGACTTGTTCTACGTTCTCATACTTTTTCACCATCTCTGAATATGTCCCTTTGTCAATCAGCCTCGTCTCGTATCCAAACTTCATTAAACGTTTATCTGCATTGTCTTGCCTCAGCAGTAGTCGAAACTCCGCACGTGACGTAAACATCCTGTACGGTTCATTTGTTCCGCGTGTCACGAGATCGTCAATTAGAACTCCGATGTACGCTTCGCATCTATCGAGAACAAAAGGTTTTTGCCCTTTTAATTTTCTAATCACATTCAGCCCCGCCATAAGGCCTTGCGCTGCGGCCTCTTCATAACCTGATGTGCAATTAACCTGCCCGGCAAAGAGCAAATTTTCAATCCGTTTCGTTTCTAGAGAGTGCTTAAGCTGAGTTGGCGGCATACAGTCATACTCGATTGCGTAACCGAAACGGATGATTTCGGCGCGTTCAAGCCCTGGGATCGTATGAATAAAATCCACCTGCACCTCTTTGGGCAGGCTGGTGGAAAGACCGTTGACGTAAATCTCGTTTGTGTCGCGCCCTTCGGGTTCCAAGTAAATCTGGTGCCTCTCCTTATCTGCAAATTTAACGACTTTGTCTTCAATCGAAGGGCAATACCGCGGGCCTATTCCTTTAATGCGTCCGGCGTAAAGAGGGGAAAGGTGTAGATTTTTTCGAATAATGTCGTGCGTTTTGGCATTTGTGTAGGTAAGCCAACAAGACATTTGATCGACTTCTAAACGTTTTGTCCGAAATGAAAAAGGTTCTGGTTCCAAGTCGCCTTTCTGTTCCTCGCAAACAGAAAAATCGATGCTTCGATCTCTCAAGCGGCAGGGAGTACCCGTTTTAAACCGCACGACTTCAAATCCAAGCTCGCGCAACGAGTCGGATAGTCCGATCGATGGAGGTTCCCCCCGTCTCCCGCCCACGAACTTTTCTTCACCAACGTGAATCAGGCCGCGCATGAAGGTTCCTGTAGTAACCACAACGGTCTGGCCAAAATATTCATGCTCCGCCGCGGTCCGCACGCCGATGGCTTTTCCATCTTTCACAATCAGCGCCACCGCTTGATCCTCTTTTAAATCGATATTCGGTTCGCTCTCCACAGCTTTTGTCATGTACAACCGATACTGCTTCTTGTCCGCCTGAGCGCGCGGCGCCCAAACGGCCGGACCTTTGGATCGATTGAGCATTCGATATTGAATCGCTGTTTGATCAGTCGCAAGACCCATCTCGCCGCCTAGGGCATCAATCTCGCGAACAATTTGCCCTTTGGCAAGTCCTCCGATTGCGGGGTTGCACGACATTTGGCAAATCATATCGCGATTCATCGTCATGAAAAGCACCTGATAGCCTGTCCGTGCAATCGCGAGCGCCGCTTCGGTACCGGCATGGCCTGCACCAATTACAATGGCATCGTATTTACGGTCGCGGGTCATGGTTTGTCCAGCGCATGTGCCGCACGTCGTAACGACGCGCTTCGCTGTTTCTACGCTTCCTCGTGATGGGGAAGCGCTTTCCCTTTGATAAATAACTGGTGAAAAATGGACAGTACGTTATTGACAAGCCAGTACAAGACGAGGCCGGAGGGCAGGCTGTAAAAAATAAAGCCGAAAACGACGGGCATGATCATCATGATCTTTTGCTGCTCCGGAGTTCCTGCTTGAGGAGTCAGCCGCTGCTGCCAAACCATGGATAGGAGCATTAAGATCGGCAGCACATTTACGCCGTCGCCCAAAAATGGTAACGAAAACGGCAGCGCCCAAAGCCGATCCGGTTCGGAAAGATCTCGAATCCAAAATAGGAAAGGCGCGCCTTTTAATTCTACGGTTTGAACAAGAACTTGATAGAAAGCGATGAACACCGGAATCTGAAGCAGCATCGGAAGACACCCCCCCATGGGGTTCACCTTGTGGCGTTTGTAGAGCTCCATCGTTTCCTTCGAAAGTTTCGCCTGATCCTGTTTGTACTGCTCCTGAAGCGCTTTGATTTTCGGTTGGAGCGCTTGCATCTTACGCATGGATTCGAAACTCATATGCGTAAATGGCGTGAACAGAAGCTTAACCGCGCACGTGATCAGGATGATGGACCAACCATAATTTCCGGTTACCTTGTGTACCCAACGAAGCGCCACCAAAAGCCAAAGCTTGAACACCCCAAAAAAACCTTGGGAAAGAACCCGCTCAAAGCCGCGATCAAACGACTTTAAGGCAGCGTAATTTTGCGGGCCCGCATAAACTAAGAATTTTCTCGTTAACGTCTCGCCCGGTGCAACCTCTCGCGCCGAAAAACGCAGCGTCCCGCGCATCACATTCGCGTCCTTTGAATCCGCTTCAGATTTTGACAGGGTTGCTGGCTCGTCCGGATGAAAAAAAATGCCAAAATATTTCCTCACAAGGGCTTGCCACAAGACCGAGCCTTCCGAAATTACGGTTTTTTTCGCCATTTTATCGAGCTTCACAGAAACCAACCTATCGGGGAACGCTGTGAACGATTGGACTTCGTAGTTGTCGCGGCGACTCGCGGAATCGATATTGAGATCCGACGTCACTTCAAGCGCCGCAAGTTGCGGGCGGTCGCTCAAATTCTGTGCGACGGTTTCAAACCAAACCACCGGCTCTTTTTCGTCAAACTGGAATTTTTTCTCAAGCCGCCATCTGCCGGCTTCTTGTGCGGCTAAGCGAACCTCTCCTGTACGCTCACTTAATGCCTCTAGTGAAAACGTAAGATCGCTGAAGTCAATTCCTTGGTTTGGAATTGTGACGAGAAAAGCCTTGGAGATGGTGCTTTCTTCATGAACCTCGCTCCGCGGCTGTACGCTTGCGGCTTCCTGTGGAGCAGGGTGAATCAAGTCGACGTCGCCGTTTCCATTCTTGTCCCACCCTTTCACTTGAAGCTTTGTCATGACCGCGCCACGGTCTGAGAACTGAACGTCAAAGCGCGAGTTAGAAAACTCGTAGAACTTTTTTTCGCGTACTGGTAGCTCGGAAATATCCGGAGGCTGGGGCAAGGAAAGGCCGGAGCCTGGTCCAGCCAATACACCAGCTGTCTCGCCTAACCCGTTGGGTGTTTGAACCGCAGCACTCGTGCGGCTTGGTATTGATTCCGGCGTAATCCAGCGGAGATAGACAGGGTAAACAATTAAGATCAATAAAGTGAGGCCGACCGCTAAAAGCAGGCGCTTTTCAGAACTCATTGAGAGACCGGGTCGTATCCGCCTGGGTGAAGGGGATGACAACGCGCGAGCCGCAGAAAAGCTTTGATGAGTCCTTTTAACACTCCGTGTCTCTCGACCGATTCACTTGCATAGCGGGAACACGACGGGACAAACCGGCACTGAAATCCAAAGCAGGGCGACAGAAAAGTTTGATAACAACGGATCGTTGCTTGCAGTATCTTTTTCATATAAGCTCCGCGCTTTTAAACAAAGTGCGCAGCGTTTCTGCTACACCGCTACTCTCGAGTTCCACATCCTCAGCTCTTAGGAAGCGAACCACGATCTCGTAATGGCCCTTAAGCTGGGCGTTGTTTAATCGGAAAAACTCTCGGGCAAGACGTTTCAAGCGGTTCCGCGCGCTTGCTCGTTTCGCAGCGCGCCTGCTTACGATGACCCCCAACCGGCTTGTCTTCAGCTTCTCATTCGCAAGATAGCGAACCTCGATCACATTTTTCCGAATAACGTTTCCTTTGGAGAAAACGACTTGAAAATCGCTCTTTCGCTTCAAACGAGCTGTTTTTGGAAAACGCGATCCGCATACGATAGAAGTCGCTCCGGGCTGTTCCGCTCACCTTACGATTAAACGGTAACGTCCTTTCCGACGCCGCCTTTTTAAAACTGCTCGTCCCCAGCGTGTACGCATCCGCTTTCGGAAGCCATGCTTGCTTTTTCTCCGCCGATTCGACGGTTGGTAGGTTCTCTTCATATCAATCTCTTCTCACATTTTCACCTCAAGCGCGAGCGATTATAACAAAAAAAATACCGAAATCCAAGACTGCCCGCCAGCAATAATGAAAAAAGCGCTGCCTACATCAATCCGGCACAACAAAAAAGTTCTAGCCATAACGATTTTTTTTGATATAATTTCCGCACTCAAAAAAACTTCACGACATACAAAACCAATTCGCAAAAACATGCATCTAAACACCTCTCCAGATGGTTTTTCCGCGACAATAAGTCTGTTCATATCATGTCTAGAACATGTTTACAAATTCACGTCTGAACTCTCAAATGTATGTTTAAAGTTATTCAGATTACCTGTCAATAACCAGTTGATAAAGTGACATACACGTTCACAAGTCCATGACACCTCAAACACCAACTCAAACCTCCCAACCTGACCTTTGGTTTCTGGCTCTCCAGCACATAAGACAACGTGTGAATGATCAAAGTTTTAGAACGTGGCTTGAACCCGCACGCTACCAGAAGCTGGAGAACGGTATCTTGTATCTAGAGGTGCCCGACAAGTTCTATGGTGACTGGCTGCGCGATCATTACCACGAGATGATAAAAAATGTTCTCCAGGAGCTCACACATACAAACACTGAAATCCAATATGTTCTCTCTGAACGTCCTATCACCTCCCACGCCTTCGCCGATCCTCCTTCAGACACCCGCACGCAGGAACTTGGTTTAAACAATCGTTATACATTTGAAAACTTTGTCATTGGTCCAGGGAATCGCTTCGCACATGCTGCAGCTCTTGCTGTAAGTGACGCGCCTGCAAGAAATTACAACCCATTATTTATCTACGGCCATGTAGGGTTGGGAAAAACTCACCTTTTGCAGGCTGTAGCCCATCACCTGCTAACGCAAAACTCTTCTACTAAGGTTGTTTACATCTCGGGAGAAAAATTCACGAATCAACTAATCACCGCAATTCAAAAGAGATCAACAGAAGCGTTTCGGGTCAAATTTAGAAGCGCCGATCTCCTTCTTATCGATGATATCCACTTCATAGCTGGCAAGGAAGCCACACAAGAAGAATTTTTTCACACTTTTAACACTCTTTACGACGCCCATAAACAGATTATCGTTTCGAGTGATCGTCCACCCAAAGAAATCCCTGGATTAGAAGACAGGTTGATCTCTCGTTTTGGTTGGGGGTTAGTCGCAGATATCCAGCCGCCTGATTTTGAAACACGCGTTGCGATTCTCAAGAAAAAGATGGAACGCGAGACGGTTGTGGTCCCGGATGAAGTAGTCCATTTTATCGCTGATAAGATTAAATCAAACATTCGGGAACTAGAGGGTGCGTTGATTCGAGTTGTGGCGTACTCGCAATTAACTGGGAGTGTGGTAGACGTCAGGACGGTGGAAGGAGAAGTTTTGAAAGAGACTCTTCAAGAAGAAAGGGGGAATATCACAATCGATCGGATTCAGAAGGTGATATGTGATTACTTCCGACTAAAAGCGTCGGATTTGAAGGCAAAAAAAAGATCGAAGTCAATCGCTTACCCGAGGCAAATCGGTATGTATCTGGCCCGACAAATGACAGACCATTCTCTCCCCGAAATAGGAGGGTATTTTGGGGGAAGAGGACACGCCACAGTGATACATGGATGTAGTAAAATCGAGCGCTTGCTATTAAAAGGTGGTAAAATACACCAAACAATTGAAGAGTTAAAAGTGTTGATAAGAAACGCGTAATTATCAACAACTTATAGAATCATAAGATACTGATATAAAATGAGTTACGACGATATCGACAGTTTCTACAGGATTACTACGATCACGACGACATTAAATTATATAGAGGAAGGAGTATCACAATGCACTTCAGGGTTGAAAAGGAAGACTTCTTAAAAGCTGTTTCAACAACACTGGGAGCTGTTTCACAAAAAGCATCTTTGCCTATTTTAAACAATATGTTGATACAAACCGCCGGATTGGATGAGCTGATCGTGAGTGCGACAGACTTGGAGTTAGGAATCCAAACAAGATGTTCTGTAAAAGTAGAAGAAGAGGGCACTGTCACGATTCCTGCAAAAAAATTTTTTGAAATTATTAGGGAATTGGGACCTGGTGAAATTGAGGTTATGGTTGCGAAAAATAATGCCGTAAACATAAAGACGGCAAGATCTTTTTTTAAAGTAACAGGACTTGAATCAGAGGACTTTCCTAAGTTCCCAGAACCCACCTCAGAACAATCACTTGAGATCGAGCAAAAAATTTTAAAACAGTGCTTAGCCCTTACTGCTTTTGCTGTTTCTCGGGACGAGGCGCGATACGCTCTGAACGGTGTATTGTTCATCGTGAAAAATGACACAGGACGCTTTATCGCTACCGACGGAAAACGTCTCGCGTTCATTGAAAGAAAACTCAATATGCCGAACGAAGTAGAGTTGGAAGTCATCATTCCTGCTAAAACCATAGGGGAATTAATGAAAGCGCTTTCCAGCGGCGAAGGAAATGTGCGTATCGTGCGCGTGCAAAACCAAATTATATTTCAGTTAAATCATACCACTCTGACCTCACGGCTCATTGAAGGGAGATTCCCCAGTTATGAGCAGGTGATTCCCAAAACACAGAAAACCCGAACACAGATCAATCGTGAAGACCTTTTAGCGGCCATTAGAAGAGCGGCACTTCTAACTTCCCAGGAAAACCAATCGGTAAAACTTGATTTCATCAAAGACCGGTTGCTGATTTCTTCTCGGTCCCCAAATCTTGGGGAAGCGAAAGAAGAGCTTGAAGTGAATATAACAGGTGACGACCTCACGATTGGGTTTAACCCTAATTACTTAATCGATGTCCTTAAAAATTTAGATGTCAATGAGATCTCAATCTCTCTTAGCGATCCAGACAAACCAGGCTTAATCGAAAGTAAAGACAACTACCAATATGTATTGATGCCGATGCAGCTCGCTTAATCGTGATGGAGGAGAAACCGCTAAAACCCATTATTGAGAGCATTTTTGAGCGTCTGTCAAATCCAGAAGGACAAAAGAAAAACAAACTCCTCGATTACTGGCCGCAAGTTGCGGGAGCTCAGATCTCAAAACACACAAAAGCAAGATTTACCTCCCATAAACAAGTGACGGTATGGGTGGATGATTCAACCCTTGCGTTTGAATTAAGCCAGCGTTACAAATTCGGTATTCTCAAGCAGCTTCAAAACTTGTTCGGTGAAGGTGAAGTTAAAGACGTGAAATTTTTTGTCGGAGAACTCCGTTAAAGACGTTATGGCTGTTGCTGTGAAACAAAAAAAGAATAAAGAAAAAACAAAAGCGAAAGAGACAAAAGCGGCCGGCGCACACCGCTACGACGCGACCAAAATTCAAGTTTTGGAAGGAGTGGAAGCGGTTCGGAAACGCCCGGCGATGTACATCGGAGATACTACGGTCCGCGGCCTCCATCATCTTGCCTATGAGGCGATCGACAACGCCGTTGACGAAGCCCTGGCAGGTTACTGCGATACGATCGGGGTGGAACTCCATGCGGAATCAAGCGTCACCGTCTCGGACAACGGACGTGGGATTCCGGTAGACATGCATAAGGAGCAGAAAAAGTCAGCCCTCGAAGTGGTAATGACAATGCTTCACGCAGGAGGTAAGTTCGATTCGAAAGCGTACCGGATTTCGGGAGGATTGCACGGTGTCGGGGTGTCTGTCACGAACGCACTTTCGGAGTGGTGCGAAGTGGAAGTGGGCCGAGACGGGAAGTTGTATCGCCAGCGCTACGAGCGGGGAAAACCAGCGTCGAAGGTAACCGTCATTGGAAAGAGCAAGACGAACGGAACCACGATTACGTTTAAGCCGGACCCGGAAATATTTGGAAACCTTGAGTTTAGCTTTGACACGCTCTCGAATCGTTTGCGAGAGCTCGCTTTCTTAAACAAAGGCGTTGAGATCTCGATCAGCGACGAGCGGTCTGGCAAGGAGCACACGTTTAAGTATCGCGGGGGCATTGCCGAGTTTATTCAATACCTGAACCAGAACAAGCATCCGTTACACACGAAGATTTTCGATGTCGCGAAGGAAAAAGAGCGTGTCCTTGTGGAATGTGCTTTTCAATATAATGACGGATTTAATGAAGACATCTTTTCCTTCGCAAACAACATCAACACGATCGAAGGCGGGACGCACCTAAGCGGTTTCCGCACAGCCCTCACCCGGGCAACCAACCAGTACGCGAAATCTAAGAATCAATTGAAAGGCGACGAAGGTGCCTTGAGCGGTCAGGATTTGTCCGAGGGCCTTGCCGCCGTGATCAGTGTTAAGGTGCCCGAGCCGCAGTTTGAAGGGCAAACGAAAACAAAACTTGGAAACGGCGAGGTGGAAGGCATTGTGTCTTCAGCGGTTTATGACGCTCTAAGTTCATTTTATGAAGAGAACCCGGCTGTCGCAAACAAGATTGTGGACAAAGCATTGCTCGCCCTTCGAGCCCGCGAGGCGGCCCGTAAAGCGCGAGAGCTCACGCGCCGCAAAGGAGCGCTTGATTCCGCCTCACTGCCGGGCAAGCTTGCAGATTGTTCGAACGAAGATCCTAAAAATTGCGAGCTGTACATTGTAGAAGGAGATTCAGCGGGCGGGTCGGCGAAGCAGGGAAGAGACCGGCGGTTTCAAGCAATCCTGCCGATCCGGGGCAAAATCATCAACGTCGAAAAATCGCGGCTGGATAAGGTGTTGAGCAATGAGGAAATCCGCACGATCATTACGGCAACCGGAACGGGGGTCGGGACGGGAGAAGGCGATTCAAACGGATTTGACATTTCGAAGCTCCGTTACCACAAGATTATCATTATGACGGATGCGGATGTCGACGGTTCGCACATACGGACATTACTGCTCACATTTTTCTATCGGCAAATGAAAGAGCTCATCGAGAAAGGCTACATTTATATTGCCCAACCTCCCCTCTACCGAATTAAGAAAGGAAAGCGCGAAGAATACATTCAGACGGATGAGCAGTTCAACCAAACCCTTTTAGAGCTCGGCTCGGACAATGCTTCGATGCAGGATCTGAGGACGAAACAGACCTATGCGGACAAGGATCTTAAAGCGATTTTGGAGACGCTCCTGGAGCTAGATGCAATGAAGCGTTTAATCGAGCGCAAGGCCGTCGGCTTTGAGCGGTACCTGAACGCTTATGATGAGAAGGAAAAAGCGTTTCCGACTTATCTGGTGCGCTCCGAAGATGACGAGGAGGGGCAGTTCCTTTATTCGGATGAGGAGCTTGCGAAGTTGGTTAAGGAGCAAGAGAAGAAGAAGGGCAAAGGCGTGGCGGTAAAGACGAAAGCGAAAAGCAAGGGGAAAGAAACGGCCGAGGAAGAGAAAGAAACCCTAGAGGCGGTTGAGATCTTTGAAGCGCATGAAATCGCAAAGATTGTCAGAAAACTGGAGAAGTTTAACCTAAAAGTTCAACATTTCGAGCTCGGCAAGGAGCTGGCTTTCGAGGTAAATCTCGATAAGAAGACGACGAGTGTCAAGAGCCTTTCCGAAGTGCTCCATGTCATCCGAGAATCGGGCAAAGATGGGGCGGTGGTTCAGCGGTACAAAGGCCTGGGTGAGATGAATCCAGAGCAGCTTTGGGAGACGACCATGAACCCCCAGAGCCGGACGATTCTCAGAGTGACTTCGGAAGATGCGGTTGAAGCGGATCAGATATTTACCATATTAATGGGAGATGAGGTAGACGAGCGCCGCCGCTTTATTGAGCGCTATGCGCGGTCGGTGCGGAATTTGGATGTTTGATGAGGTAAAGGTTGTCCCATGGCAGACGAAAACATAAGCGTTTATGCAATGAACGAGAAAATCGTCCCCGCGCCGATCGAGGACGAGATGAAAACGAGCTACATCAATTACGCGATGAGTGTGATTGTGGGGCGGGCGTTGCCTGACATCCGAGATGGGCTAAAACCCGTCCATCGACGGATTCTGTATGCGATGAATGAGTTGGGCTTGTCCCATACAAAGCCGTTCAAAAAGGCAGCACGCATTGTGGGTGAAGTTTTAGGCAAATTCCACCCGCACGGGGATATGGCTGTTTACGATTCGCTCGTCCGAATGGTTCAAGATTTTTCGCTGCGCTATCCGCTCGTGGATGGCCAGGGCAACTTTGGCTCCATCGACGGCGACAGCGCAGCGGCGATGCGTTACACCGAGGCTCGTTTGGACGCCGTTTCAGATGAGCTGCTTGACGACATTGATAAAGGGACGGTCGATTTCATCCCGAACTTCGATGAATCACTTGTCGAACCCGTAATCCTTCCAGCCAAACTTCCAACGCTCCTTGTGAATGGGTCGAGCGGCATCGCAGTCGGGATGGCAACCAATATTCCGCCGCACAATCTGAACGAAGTGGTCGACGCGATGATCAACGTAATCGACAATCCAGATCTTTCTGTTAAAGACTTGATGAAAGTCGTCAAGGGACCAGATTTTCCCACCGGCGGCGTTATCTGCGGCCGTGATGGTATTAAATCCGCTTACGAAACGGGGCGGGGGAGACTCCTGGTGCGCGCAAAAGCAGCCATCGAAACCGGCGGCCGAGGCGGAAAGGACGGGATCGTCATCAGCGAGATTCCTTACATGGTCAATAAGACGAACTTGATCAGTTCCATCGTTGGTCTTGTGGAATCCAAGAAGATCGAAGGCATCTATGACATCCGCGATGAGTCCGACCGAGACGGGATGCGGATTGTGATCGAGCTTAAGCGCGACGCAGTGCCCCAAATCGTATTGAACCAGCTTTATAAGCACACCCAGATGCAGGAGACGTTTGGTGTGATTATGCTCAGCCTCGTGGGCGGACAGCCGAAGGTTCTAAATTTGAAACAGATGCTGGATCAATTTATCGAGTTCCGGATTGAGATCATTCGCAGGCGTACCCAATTCGAGCTCGACAAAGCAGAAAAGCGAGCCCACATCTTAGAAGGTCTTAAAATTGCACTCAAAAGTTTAGACCAGGTGATTAAGACGATCCGCGCGTCCAAGGATCCAGAGACGGCTAAGGCTGCGCTGATCAAGAACTTCGGCTTAACCGAAGCGCAGGCGAAAGCGATTTTGGAAATGCAGCTTCAGCGCCTGACCGCGCTCGAGCGCGATAAGATTGAAACCGAATACCTCGAGCTCCTCAAAAAGATCGAGTACTTTAAATCGGTGTTGAAAAGCAAGCAAAAGGTACTGGGAATCATCAAAGATGAGTCGAGGGAGCTCGTCAAAAAATATGGTGACGAGCGCCGGACCCAAATCGTGGCCAGGGAAACAGAAATCGAAATTGAAGATCTGATTGCCAAGGAAGACGTTTTAATTACGATTTCACACGCAGGATACGTGAAACGGATGCCGGTGGACACCTATCGGCTCCAGCGGCGCGGGGGCCGGGGCGTCACCGGCGGCGGAATCCGGGATGAGGAGGGAGATTTTATTGAACATATGTTTCTCGCCTCTACCCACGATTACCTTCTTTTCTTTACGAATCAAGGACGTGTTTATTGGCGGAAAGCGTATGAAATTCCGCAAGCATCCCGTCAAGCCAAAGGGAAAGCCATTGTCAACTTACTGGCTTTGGGGCAGAGCGAGGCCATTCAAAGCGTTCTTCAAGTGAAGGAGTTTGATGACCAACATTATGTCTTCATGGTGACGAAAAACGGCGTGGTCAAAAAAACCAACTTGAGCGCCTACTCGCACCCTCGGGCGAAAGGAATCACTGCCATCAAATTGAGGGAAAAAGACGATTTGATTGATTGCAAGCTGACGGATGGGAAAAACGAGATCTTTCTCGCTACAGAACAAGGCAAGGCCATTCGCTTTCACGAAAAGCATGCCAGAGATATAGGGCGGACCGGAAGCGGTGTTCGGGGGATCCGATTAGGAAAAAAAGACGAGGTGGTCGCACTTGAAATTGTAGATCCCAAGACGACGGTTCTGACCGTGACGAGCCAAGGGTTCGGCAAACGAACCACGTTTAAAGAATATCGCCTGCGCTCCAGAGGCGGGAAGGGCATTATTAATACCAAGGTGACCGCCAAAAATGGTCACGTGGTCAAGGTCGTCTCTGTCAGCGACGACGATGAGGTCGTCCTGGTCACAGAAGGTTCGATGGTGGTTCGTTTTTCTGTGAACCAGATTCGCACGGTGGGTCGCAACACACAAGGGGTTCGACTGATTAAGCTGAAGCCGAAAGACGAGGTTGCCGCCGCAATGAAGGTTGTGGCCGGAAGCGGAACAAGCAGCGGCGAGGAATAAACATAGCAAGGGGCGCTCAGCCTGTGCCGTCATTGTGAGCAATGACTAACACGGGGAAGGAGCGCCCGTATTTTTTATGCTCGACCTTAAATTTGTTCGCGAACATCCAGATGAAGTGAAAGCAGGGTTGTCTCGAAAAGGAGCTCGACCTGGGATCATTGACGAACTCCTTCAGCTTGATCACGATCGCCGGAGTATCTTGCAAGAAGCCGACGCACTCAAAGCAGCCCGCAACGAAGCCAATGATGAAATTTCAAAAGCGAAGCGAAGCGGCGAGTCTGTAGATGCCATTATTGCTAATATGAGGATGGTATCCCAAAATATAGCTGAATTAGATGCTAAAGTAGTAGATATTGACAATAAATTAGCTAGTATTGTTATTATTATCCCAAATGTACCTGATGAGAGCACACCAGACGGAGTAGTGCCTGCTTCTAATCGGGTGGTTCGAAGATGGGGAGAACCGCGCAAATTTTCATTTCCATCAAAGAACCACATAGACCTAGCAGAGAGCCTTGGATGGATTTCATTTAACCGGGCTTCAAAAATAACTGGCAGCGGCTTTGCCATGTTCGAAAATACCGGGGCGCGGCTCGTGCGTGCGCTGATCAATTTTATGCTGGATCTTCACACTCGAAAACATGGGTATATGGAAGTCTGGCCGCCCGCGTTGGTGAACCGTGCGAGCATGACCGGTACAGGCCAACTTCCATTGATGGAAGAGGATATGTATTGCCTCAGGGATGATGATTATTTTCTCGTTCCAACAGCCGAGGTTCCGGTTTCTAATATCCACCGCGATGAGGTGTTAAAGGAGGAGGATTTGCCGATTAAGTACGTTGCGTACACCCCCTGCTTTCGACGGGAAGCCGGTTCCTATGGAAAGGACACGCGTGGCCTATCGCGCGTTCATCAATTTGACAAGGTGGAGCTCGTGAAGTTTGTGAGGCCGGACACAGCGCTCGATGAGCTTGAGTCGTTGGTCAAAGACGCAGAAGAAGTATTACAGTTGCTAGAAATCCCATATCGGGTGACCCTGCTTTGCGCGGGCGACTTAAGCTTTGCCGGCGCTAAGTGTTACGATTTGGAGGCATATGCCCCGGCAGCGGACCGATGGTTGGAAGTGTCAAGCTGCAGTGCATTTTCTGACTTCCAGGCGCGGCGGATGAATATCAAATTTAAGCCCACGGGCGGCGGAAAGGTACAGTATGTTCATACGCTCAATGGTTCGGGCGTCGCGCTTGCGCGGACCATTATTTGTTTGCTTGAGAATCACCAACAAGCGGACGGATCGATTAGGATCCCGAAGGCATTAGAACCCTATATGGTTTCAACGTAAATCTGCCGGACGGCAGATTCCCGCTTGTCTTAATTTCACGGGACTTGTTCAGAACGATGATGATTGCTGGAGGGGTGGCAGAGTGGACGAATGCGGCGGTCTTGAAAACCGTTTGGGTCCTTGCGGCCCACCTGGGTTCGAATCCCAGCTCCTCCGCCGCAGTCTTAGAGTCCAGCGGTTAAAACAGATGCGTTCGAGAATGAGGGTGATAAGCATCGCGGTCTTTGTTATCTTATCTGGTGTAGTTGGAACTTGTTTTTGCTTTGCTGCGCAAGGGGAAGGTGTCTATCACATAGTTGATCCAGAGGGCAAATCCCTTAATGAATTCGGCTGGTCTACTCTCGGAAAAATCATCGGCGATTCGATAAGAAATATCTCAATTATTGAATACTATGGAAGGTGGACCGATGAGAACGAAGCAAAAGAACAGCTAATCAAGATATTGCACAATAAAGAACGCGAAATTTCTTCAGCTCCGTTATGGAATATGGATATGCCGGTACAAGTGATAGCAATGATTGATTATGTGGATGGTCACAAAGGTAAAGTAGCTGTCGTTGCTGAATATAGAGTAGGATTTCAACTGGCCTTTCGCACATTTTGA
>Ga0156289_1073_pt3 | contig 28916 bp, 31 predicted proteins | sample RifCSPlowO2_12_FD_116157 | JGI IMG/M metagenome (GOLD analysis project Ga0156289, IMG submission 116157) | Omnitrophica bacterium RIFCSPLOWO2_12_FULL_50_11
TCTCGCTGTGTGTAGCCATGCTGCTTGGTTCAACATTGCTGCCCCCTTTTCGTACAGTTCCCCTCGGCTGCAATTTCAACATATCGCATGTCCGGCTTGTTTTGCCATCTATAGATGAATGTTTTGGACAATATACCACTTAAATATGACATGTAAACAGGAAAAATTATTTGAGCCATCGGGGAGTTTTTTTAAGTAAGCCCGATGGCTCAATTATTTATCAGGGCTTTTGGTTTGTAGCGTCTCGTTCTTTGTGATCTCATATTCGTCGCCGCATCGGGGGCAAAACCGAAAATTCCCACAGACTAAAATCTCGCATTGCGGGCATTCGAAAGACCTCGTCCCGTAAATGGTATGGTTTGCCATCATCTTCTATCCCTTTGCCTCATTTCGATTCTGTAACCTTGTGCCTTGCGCCACTTTTGCCAGCTTCTCGAAAAATTTCTCACGAAATGGGTAAGCCAATATCGCTCGACGAACGACGTGGTCAAGAAAGGGTTCATTTCTTCCAGCGAGCCGCGCAAACTCCAAGGAAAGTTCCTCGAGGAGACCGCTGAATACGACCTGCGTCTGATAGACTCTTTTCAGAGTCTCCTCGAAGAGGAAGTCATCTTCAAACAGGGATTCAATGGTACGCTTTGGGCTGAGCAAAATGAGAGCCTCCGATTTTTAATTTTAAAAGTCCGGATCTTTCTGGGAGCTCTTCTGGCTCAGCTTTTGCGTGTTGATCGTCTAATGCGTAAAGAACTTAATAATAGAAATGAATCCACACGAACTGTGGAACAAAAGCCACACTCTCCTCTTTCAAGGAAGTAAAGGTCGGCCTCAACCGTGTTTCTTGATGTTCTCTCTCAGGTAGATTTTTTTTAATGGGGGTAAGAAAATCGAGAAGTTACCTTCGGCAGGTCGTGAATTGATCCCGCATTTTTTCCTGACTTCCGCAATAGAACACCCAAGCCGTCATTCCGGCGAAAGCCGGAATGACAGACTGTTTGGTATTGCTGACGGGACACCCAAATGTCATCCATTCTCTCCTAAAAATAATTGAGCCGTCGGGGAGTTTTTTTCAGATAAAGACGGCTCATCCCACCACCTATTCATGCGCCGAAGGCGCATTGGCCCTCTGGGCCAAGAATAGGTGGTGGGATCATCCTGAGGCCCGAAGGGCCGAAAGGATCTCATTGATGAGATCCCTCGCTTCGCTCGGGATGAGGGGTCGGGAAAACACCCCGACCCCTCAAATAATTGATTGTAGTGCAGCTTGCGGAAGTCAGGCGGCGGCCGAATCAAAGAAAAGTTCTGAATCCTTTGGGAGGTCACACTTCTTTAGCTTCGCTTGAACCTCTTTTAAGGCTCCCAAGAGGTCTTCTTCAGGATTGAGCGTGAGCCATTCTGATGTTTTCATCTTTCACCTCTTTGCACTTCAAGCAAATGAATTTTGGGCCGCGAACCATAAAGGTACTCGACGGAATCTGACATTGCTCACAGGCATAATCTGAAAAGTCTTTCAGCACAGGGTCCCAGTAAAACACCCGTTCCAGGTCCCCTGAGCGGCTTTTAAAACCAAAGACGCAGCGCATCCACGGCTGGTAGAGAATCAAGAGGTTGACGATCTCGGCGCGGACATCAAGCCGGTATTTTTCGACTGCATCTCTGATCTTCTTCTGTCGGTCTAGCGCTACAGCGGTCTTCCGTTTTCGAACCCGATCCAGGAGGCTGGGATCCCCTTCGGCCTTGGCCTCTTTTCTCCCGATTTCCCTAAAAAGCTCGTGGTAATAATCCCCGATTCTCAAAAGGTCGCGTTTGAGAAATTTCTCCTGAAAGGCTTTCATGTTTTCGAGTTCCGGAGAAATCCTCTTTCTCAAAAAAACAACCGCCCGCTCCGAGACGCGGTCCACATCCGGAAGACAAAAGGCGGCCACCCCTTCATACCGCCTCTCATGTTCGAAAAAGAGAAGGTCCCATTCGCGCAAAAGCCTCACCTCTTCAAGAAACGTGGTCAGGTTGACTGAAATCAGATAAAGCCGCTCGATTCGGTCATCGCTTAGAAACGAAACTTTAAATTGGAAACAGGCGCGGCCTGTTTCTTCCAAAGAACTGCTTTTAAGATAAGGTTTGGCATTCTCCCAATGAAATTTTCTTGCAAACTTCTCCTCGACATTTCGGGACTCGGCATGGAGGGGATTTAAATAGGCCCGGGCCAGAAGCCCTTTATTGGAAAGAACGTGAAGCAAACCTTCCAAGACAGGCGACCCCAAAGTGACTCTTTGGGTCTCATCTCTCTCGCTCGCCTCTAGGGGTGAGAACGAAAGCCGCAAAATATCCTGCCCCCGAAAATAAGAAACCAAATCATCCGCAACGAGCACGTCAAGACCCGCGGCCCCCCATTCTTCCACCACGCTGCCGAGCGCTTCAAAGGCCCTTTTTGAAAAATCCTTTAAATCGATAGGAGACTCAGACGGTTTCATAATCCGCGCCAAACAACACGTCGTCACACTTTCTGATTTGAAGATATTTTTCTTTTTCTTCCACGATCCGATTGCCCAAATGGCCGATTTTTAACTCCAATTCTTCCGTACTTGCGGCTTCCAGCCAAATGTCCATCAGGATTTCCTCGAAATCTTTTTCTTCCGTGAGCTCTCCCAAAATCGTCTCCGCCTCTCCGACCACGAGCTCAAAAAGATTAAGCTTTTCATCCAGGATCTTTAAGAGGTAATCCTCGACCGTCTCTTTGGCAGCAAAGTTGTAGATCAAAGTCTCCCCCGTTTGGCCAATTCGGTGAACCCGCCCGATCCGCTGCTCGATTTTCATAGGATTCCAAGGGAGGTCATAATTGATGACGGTACGGCAAAACTCAAGATTGGTCCCCTCTCCTCCTGAAGGAGTCGAGATGAGAATCCGGCCTTCGTTCTGAAACCGGCGGAGCGCTTCGACTTTTTCAGAAGGCGTGAGGCTGCCGTGAAAAAGAATAGGCTCGTACCCCTTTTCTCTTAGAAATTGATCAAGATGAGACTGTGTTTCTAAAAACTCCGTAAAAATTAAGCACTTCTCTCTCGTATGGGAAAGGGCGCGCTCTAATGCCAAAAGCTTGGAACTTTCTTCAAGACAGGCAACGGCCTTCTTAATTTCGAAAAGAAGATTCCGACAGGTTGAGTCAACTTCCGGGGCGATCTTTTGCAAGGTAAGAGAAACCGCCCGAAAGCTCGATCCGGCCTGGCGCTGTAAAAGAGAGAGAATCATCCGGCTGATCCCTTTTTGCCGGTGGACTCCCCGGATCCACTCCGAAAGCAAATGATAAAGCCTTCGCTCTTCGTCACTCAATTCGATGGAAATAGTTCTGGCGATTCGGCGCGGCAAGGGGACTTTGGCGCTCGCACGCGTATTGCGGATCATGACCTCACGGAGAAGAGAGCGAAGCGTCTCGGTATTCTTGGGTTTTCTTAAGCTGCCCCTCTCCACAAATTGACGCCGGAATTGGCTCGGAGTGCCCAGCTGTCCCGGATGAAGGATCGTCACAAGGTTATAAAGCTCCTCGAGGTCGTTTTGAATCGGGGTGGCCGATAAAAGAAGGAGGTATTTTTTCCTGATTTGACTCACAAATTTCCAGGCGATCGTCTCACGATTTCTCAGATGATGGGCCTCATCAACGATCACAAGATCGTATTCTTGATTCAGGATCGAGCTTTGATGGGGTTCGCGCCTGGCAAGGGATAAAGAGGCAATGACCTGTGGATGTGTCGTCCAAAATAGAGCCGAAGGCTCAAATCGATGGATCTCCTCAGTCGTAACAAACGCCAGATCAAATTTCTCCGCCATTTCATCCCGCCACTGTGACACCAGCGAAGGAACGACCAAGATCAAGACCTTGGAGACCATTCCCCTCATCACGTATTCTTTTAAAACCAGCCCTGCCTCAATCGTCTTTCCCAGTCCCACTTCATCGGCCAGAAGGGCACGGCCCCGCATTCTCCTAAGAACCATTCGGGCTGTACGGATTTGATGTTCATAGGAGTCAATCCGCGCCTGAGAGGGGGCCAGCAATTCATCAAAGCCCTCAAGGAATTTCAACCGCTCTGCCTCAAGGCGCAGCGCATGAAGATCCAAACCTTCAAATTTCCCGGCTTGATAGTATTCCCTCAAAAAGGGAGGCAGGGACTCAAAAGCAAAGGAAGCCGGCACCGAAGAAGGAAGATCCGTTCGTGCCCCAAAAGGCTCGTCCGAACCGGCCGGGGAAGAAGAGGCGCTTGTCGGAGGCGTCGAAACCTTGGCTTTCGCCTCTTGGTTGGATTGAAGACGTAAAAGTGCCTCTTCGATCCTCCCGTTCACTCGGTTTCGTTGGTTCCCTGAGATCTTGGGAGTCTTTTCAAAGAGTTCCTTCGCCTGCTTCAAATGCGTTCTGGCATCCTCCCATTTTTCTTCACGCGTCAGGATTTCGCAGATCCCCAACGGTGGTAAATAAAAATTCGGAGCAATTTGAGAGGCATCTCGGAAATGGCGCAGGGCGGCCCGAAACCGGCGCTCTTGGAGCAGCCGCTCCCCTTCTTCACAAAGTTTAAAGGCATGGGTCATTTTTTCTTCTTCGATTTTATGGTCGTAGCTTTCTCGGATGACGGAGACGACCTTCGAATCGAGCCGCCCAAGAGGAGGATTCAGAATGCGGGTTTTCTTTTCACCTGGATGATCCGAAGTATAAAAAAAGATGCGGTCTGAGGAGACCTTATAACGGCGCGCAAAATGTTTGATTCTCCGAGTTATATTCGAAACGATTTCCTCGGGATCGGGCGGAGAGAAAATTTCCTTATGAATCAGCTTTTTCTCATAAATTTCCTCCACCATCCCCTCTTTTTCCAAGGCGATTCGCATCTTCACATAATAAGCGCTCTTCTTCCCTTCTTCGTGGAGAAAGGCGACAACCTCCTTGAAATAATGATTCGAATAAACACTGACGGCCAAGGGACTCACAGAAAAACTCGGAGGCGGAAAAGGAGGCGGTATTTTCATAACAGTTTAAACCATCAAGTTTGACAGACAGAGACCCAAAATACTATAGGGTGCCCGTAGCGGTTATTACCACATTTATTACCACATTAATGCGGTATTCCCTATTTCACTCGCTGCCAGCGCACATAGCCACAAAATTTTTTCCCTTATGCAAAAGCAGTCAGCCAGACCTGGGTTGTGGCCGTTTTTTCTTGCTCAGTCTTCGGCTTGATAATGATCGCGACATCACTGTCCAGAGCATTCAATAATTCAAACAGATGGTCCAGGGAAAACATGCTGAGTTTGCCGTTCATGAGACAGGAAACTTTTGATTGCGGGATGCCCAGTAGTGCAGCTGCTTTCTTTTGCGTCAGGCCGCGCTCCTTGAGAATCTCAGCGATCCTGGACATGACTTGAGCCCGCACGAGCACCCTGTCAGGATGGGCAGCGCCAATATCGGAAAAGACATTACCGTTTCCTCTGTGGACTTTCTCATTTGAGTTCATTGTCATTCACCTCATTGATAATTGGCTTTGTAATCTTCTTCGGCGGTTTTCAGCCGCTGCTTCATCAGGTCTATTTCTTTCTGCGGCGCCTTAATCCCGTGTTTCGACTTCTTTTGAAAACAGTGCAAAACGTACACGGTCTTTGGGAACTTTACCGTATAAACAGCCCTGTAAGTATCGCCGTGAAAATTTTCGACGATTTCCAGCACTCCCGCTCCGCCGAATCCTTTGAGCGGCTTCGCTGCTGCCGGTTTCCCGCCTTTTTGGACCTCAAAGAGCGCGTATCCGATGTCCTCTTTGACTTCTTCGGGGAACTCCCGGATGTCTTTTCTTGACGATCTTACGAAATCGATCTTTTTGATCCCTGTTCCGTCACTCATAAATATACCATATTTGGTATAATTATCAACCTTTCTGATGAACTTTTTTGCTTCATCATGCGCGGAAATCGCAACTTATTATTATTCGCCGAGTTTGGCACTTTTCTCCTCTCCCCTCTGGGGAGAGGGCAGGGTGAGGGGTAAGCGGCCACTCTACCCCCTCAACCTAACCTTCTCCCCCAAGGGGGGGGAGAAGGGATGTTGCGAGAAAGTGCCAAACTCGAGTTGTATTCGTTACTACAAGTTACAATCTGATCTTATTAGCTTTAACTTTTTTCAAATCAAGAGCTTGCAACCATTTTGTATCAGGGCTATCGAATGAAGTACGTCGTACCATCTCCCACCGGAAGGTTAGATTGTAAATTGGCGACGGCGTATTGTAAAGGTTGCGGTTCCAAAATCAGATCGGGCAGAGCCGAGCGGCGTTAATCCGTGTACGGGACAGCGTGGCCGGCGTCGAGCAACAGCTGGTTGAGATAAATTTCGCGGCCGTCTTTTTCAAAATAGAGGTCCACGAGGTAGCGGTCCCATTTGTCCGGAGTCTTCGTCGTGGTAATCAGGACCTCACGGTAAGGCCTGCTCCCCCGTGACCCATCTTCTTTTTTAGATAGAGGTGTATCCACCGGCCTGTTTCCCAGAACATCCGGCTTTGGATTGCCTCAAGGACTTTGTGGGCGCGCGCACGGCCCGCCGCAAGTGTCCCACGTACCCGCTCAAGCAGGTCCTCATACGACCGCGGCCTGCCCGCCATTAACCCTTTGGCGGGTGAACCCGCCGGCGTTTTGGTGGCGGGAGGCGGCACTCTCGCGACCGACGTGCCGGCTTTCACGATTTCATTTCCAATCCCCTGCACGGGTAGTATTCCTCTCAGATTTCGTCTTTCTCGTCATAAAAAACGCAGCTTAAAGAGGCGGACTGATGAACGCCGCAGACACCGCACACATGTTCATAGATCGTGATAAAACGATCGCCGTATTTGCGGTATTCATGAGTTTCTTTCTTATCAATCACAAGAAAAGGTTCGGGAGTTTCCTCGCCGGAGGCCAGAAAAGTGCGGCGGCTGTCTTCACCGCAGAGCACATCTTCAAACGCACCGCAGCCGGCACAGCTTAAGATATCATCACGCCGGTGGCGCACGGCAACTCCTTTTGCCTCGGCTCGATCGATGACTTTCCTGACGTCTCTCAAAAGTTTCCGATAACCCGGATCGTTTTCGAGTTCAGAATCCCCGCTTTTGGGCGCGGCCCTTTTTGGTCCGAGCGGTCTCGGCTTCGGAGGCCGGCGTCCTATGCTTTTGTAAAAAACATTCTCACGCACGGCCTTTTCCAGTTCCCGCAAACTCAGCGCCTGATTTCTTGCCTTTTCCTCATACCAAAACCGTTCCGCAGGTTCATCGATGCTCAAAAGCACCCGATGATGCGGCCATCCGAGTTCCCAGGGCCCGCCCGCAACGGGCGTCACTTCCGTCTCAAGCTGTCTCATGTCCTCGTCCGTCAGCTTCAATTTGATGAGAGATTCAATGATTCTGCGATTGGGATCTTCTTCAGGACGAGCCTTCCTTTTTATCTTCTTTTTCAATCGCGCTGCCATGATTATTTATCCTGTTTCCCTTGCCGACCTGTCCTCTTGTTATTGTTTTTTATCTCCCGTGTCGTCTTCCTTACCATCGCCGACAATCCCTTCGGCAGGGCAAATTTTGAAAAGCGGGCATTTCCTGCGTCCGACAGCCAAGGCAATGGGACAAAGCGTCGTCGGTCACCTCCCGGGGTCCGGTTCATTTGAAGGTTCGGCGTGAGCCGCCTTCCCTGCGGCCCTTTTGAATCATTTTATGGGTCAGCTGCTCGGCCGAGGCGTCCACGAGGTCAGTGTTCGCGAGCCCGAGCCGCTTCAGGATCCTGTCCAGCGGCTGCGTCCCCCGCTTCCTCTTTTCGGCCCTCCAAGTTCTCTCCTACGTTTCCGGTTCAATGGGGCGGCGAAGGCTCTTTTTTTCGCTTTGCTGTTTTTTGATTTTAAGGATCTTTTCTTTGGCCCGCTTCGAGCGTTTGCGTTTCCGGCGTTTGATTTTGGCAACGCGCCGGGCTTCGCGGCTTTCCTCGCCTTTGGTTTTGGCTTCGAGCTTGTCCGCCAAAATCCGGCGCGCACGGTAGCGGTTCATGGCTTGGGACCGCTCTTGCCGGCATTTTACAACCACGCCGCTGGGCACGTGTTTCAGAATCACGCACGTGGAAACCTTGTTCACATTCTGGCCGCCGGGACCTCCGGAACGGACAAACGACTCTTCGAGGTCCGCTTCGCGGATGCCAAGGTGCTCCATGTCGTGCCGCAGGGCTTCATTTTTTTTCAGGGATACCGGGAACATGAAGGCTATTGTATTCGATTACAGCGAATGGATGAAGCAGAAGCTCTTTTCCTTCTAAGCTGCAGAACGAACATCAACGGACAATCCATGCCGTAACTGAGCTTTTTCAAAATGAGCCAAACCTCCTCCCCCTTTATCTGACCATTACCCATAAGTCCGAAATAAGGAGGGAGTAGGAGAGTAGAAATGGTGTTCTTCGAGATATTTAACTTGAGTTCTGCAAATTTTCTCTCCCTCTCCCTTTTCCGCCCCGCCACAAATCGCCGGCGGGCCGCCAAAGCCTTATGGCGACAAAAGACGCGGCGGAAAAGGGAGAGGGGAGATCGCTTTGTATGAAAACCGGTCAACTTGAAAATCTTTATTTGAGCATTTCATGCCGGAATTTTTCGGGTAAAGAGCTTTCAATCATTGGCTCTTTTCTTCCAGTGTGAGGGATCCAGCCTAACGTGCAAAACAGCCAAAACAATAATTCTTTCGTTATCAAGCACGTAGAAAATTCCAAAAGGAAACCGGCGGATAAGAGCCCGACGGATATCCTTAAGATTTTGGGATATCTTTCCGGAGACCTTGCCACAGAAAAAACAGCGGCATCAATGCAACGGATCCATTCTCTGCCTAAACCCGTTGCACGTTCCTCGTACCAGTCAAAGGCTTGATGAAGATCGGCCTCGGCTTGCGGTTGGAAAATAACTTGGCGGCTCAATTGGAGGACAAAATTCTCTTTTTAACATCGGCCCACGGTGAGCCATTAGCAGGGTTTTGATGGTAGGCTGCTAACCGATCATCTAACTCTTTTTTTTGCCCTTCCGTCAGACTCACACGCTCCGGTACATTCGCAATACTATCCCACACGTCTTCAACCAATTGGATGCGCTCAGAAACGCTTAACTTTAAAAGTTCCCCCACCAAAATTGCTTTACCCATAAGAATCCCTCCGTTTATCGATCAGCCCTTAAAAGTATACCATACCCCGGCTAGCCGAAACCCTGTCTTTTCCGGTGGGTGCAAGACCGTAGCTGTAGTCTTTTCCCCTCTCCCTCCTCCGCCAGAAGACGTGGCGGATCCGCCGCGCTGGGTGGCGGAAAAAAAGGGGGGAGAGGAAACAAATGGTAATCACGCAGATACGGTCTTGCACCATTTTCCGGTCTTGCACCAATAAGACTATTCGCTGTACGGAACGGCGTGGCCGGCGTCGAGCAACAGCTGGTTGAGATAAATTTCGCGGCCGTCCTTTTCAAAATAGAGGTCCACGAGGTAGCGGTCCCATTTGTCCGGAGTTTTGGTGGTCGTGATCAGGACCTCACGGTAAGGCCTGCTCCCCCGTGACCCATTTTCTTCCGGAAGGCGAAGAAGCTTTTCGACAAAATCCAGCGCCGCGCGACCTTCCGGTGTATTGATCTCGGGCGCGTCAATTCCACGGAGGCGGATTTTATCGTCACGGAAACCGCCGAATCCCTTGTCAATGAACAGCCAGTACGTATCCGCGTCCGGAAGATTCCGGACTTCGGCCTTGTACGTGTAAAGGTCGGCCGCCGTTGCCGAAGGTTTTTTTGTGAGCCGGTCAAGCAATGTTCCTTCTACAATGTCGCTGTCTTTGAAGTCACCTTCGTGCCCCGTCAATTCCCGGAAATCCCGGAAACCAAGATCCACGTATAAACGTCCGTTTCGTTCTACAATACGGTAGTGGCGAAGTTTTCCCTTCCGGGCGCGGAGAGTAAAAGTACCGGCTTCACGAGAAGATTTGCGGCCGTCCAACACCCCTTTTTGTCCGCGGATTCTTCGAGTGAGCTCACGCCTTGTCCATCCCTTCTCTTGGGCTTCAGACGCAAGAGCCCTCCTCTGATCTGGATTTTTCACGTTTAAAAGCTCGCGGTGCAATCCCACAGGCAATTTTCGGTACGTACCGAAAATTGTGTTATTTCGATACACCCTCAAAGCATCGTAAAGGTAGTCTTTATCATAGGATAGATCGTCTGCGAGCTTTGGAATGACCTTTTCTCCGTAAGGTGCCCGGCCGCCGGTTTTCTTTTCATATTTGAGATAGAGGTGTATCCACCGGCCTGTTTCCCAGAACATCCGGCTTTGGACTGCCTCAAGGACTTTGTGGGCGCGCGCACGGCCCGCCGCAAGTGTCCCACGTACCCGCTCAAGCAGGTCCTCATACGACCGCGGCGCTCGCCCTTTGCCGGCAAGAGCTCCCGTTTTCCTGATTCGCTTCTCAAGCACTTTCATCCCATCACCTCCTTTAAAAAATGCCGAGCATTTTTAAAGAAGCGGAGTTGAATCAAGGGGGAATCTCCGCTTCTTGGCAAACACTTGTTTGCTAAAGGAGGTGATGGGATCATTCCGAACCTTCCTTCTCCCCTAAAGCGTCCCTCAAAAGCTGGCTTTGCTTTTCAAAGGCTTCGCGCGGACTAGTTGGATTTGCCATCAAGGCGATTTCCTGAGCCAAAAGACGCGTGATATGAAGGGTCATAGTCAGTGCGCGCTGTTCCTCCCTTTTATAAAGCGGATGATCCCGATTAATGTAAATGACGCTGCTTTCGGTAAAGCACTCGGCAGAATCCCAGCCGAAACTGTCGATACAACAGGAAATCCCCATCTGGCCGAACTTGACTTTTTTGACGATCGCATTAGGCGTGAGGGATTGCACGGCAGGTTTCTTGGGTTTCGAATCGCGAACGGCGTCGGTGACCCCTTTCGTAGGCATCGCTTGAATCTGCTCTTTGACGATTTCCTCATTCACTTTTTTCCCGCGCTTTTTTCCAATCACTGCACTGCCGCCGACTCCGCCTTCTTCTCCCACTGGAATGGGCCCAAAGGGGGACAACTCCGGATGCCTCACAAGGGAATACCGGATTCGCTCAAGCGCATCCTTTAGCACCCGTGACGCCTTGCGGCCATACTTCTGTTCCGCGAGATGCGTCAGCGCCTTCCTGACTTCGGCCATGACTTTCGTCATCATATGCTCGAAGGCTTTATACTCGTCGGAATCCACGATAAATCCTGACCTGTCGCTCGTTACCGGCAAAAAGTCCGCGTGGATTTCCCCCCGAAGCCTCGTCATCGCGCGTCCCCAGGTTTCCATCCCAAAAAGTTCTCGTTTGACGGTTACCTTTTTAACCCTTATGTCGATTCCAAAATCGAGAGCCGAAGCGGAAGAAGCCGGAAGGATCACAAGCTCGCCGTGGATCACGCCAAAGGGGGTTCCTTCCAAAACCGGGATTTTCTGCCCCTGATAACGGCGTGGCAGGAGCGTAAACCCGTTCAAAACGACATCGAAATCAGGATCCATCAAAGGAACGCTTTCGATCAGCCGGCGCTCCACCTGGGCCCGGTCGAATTTTTTGGTCAGACGTGTGAGTGTCACAACGGTGCCGTCCCCTCGGTCAGGATCTTGAGGAAGGACGATCAAAGGCAGTTCCCACGAACTTTGGGATGCGTTCCACGCTTCCTTATCAAAAATGACGCGGGCTCGGAAATCGCCCTTTTGGGTATCCACTTCAAAGGTTTTGGCCGCAGTCAGGGCAGCGAATTTGCCAATCCCAAATTGGCCAATTCGGTCCCGCTGAAACTTTTCCGATTTATTTTTCACCAGTTTCTCTTGAGATCCGATCTTAAAATACTGTTTCAAGCCTTCAAAATCCATACCGCTCCCGTTATCTGAGACACCAATTTTGTCATCCGCAAGAGTGACGTCAACGTGGGTTGCATCGGCGTCGTAGGCGTTATTGACGAGCTCACGCACGAGCTCCACCGATTCGGCGTAAAGCTTCTCGCCGATCGTTACCAGATGCGCTTTATCAACAGTGACTTGGAGGGTGTTCACGCCGTTATGGCCTCCTCACCCGCGACCGCAACAAAGACTGTTCTTACTGTGCAATGGTTTCAAACGCGACGCGAAACTGTTCATGCTTACCCACTTCAAAATTTAGCTTCTCAAATCCCAGAATACGTCCGGATCTGTCCTTCATCAAGACGACTTCCTCTGCTGTTTCCTCACAGACATACTCTTTTTTGGGTTCGGCGAACCACACGGTTAGGGTGTTACCTTTGTAATCGTAAAAAACTTTTATTTGGGCCATACTTTTTCTCCTGCTTTGATAGAATCGGTCGGATAGGCAGTGATCAAAAACCCTTCGCGATTATTTCTCTTACTCACAGCACACACCCATCGGCCTTTTCTGTACGCCTTGTAAAAGAGATAAACGGATGAATCCGTTTTACTCTGGCGAATCTGTTCCGGATGTTGAAGAGTGTTTTTAACATCATTCTCATGCCCCGCCATTACTGGATGTTTGACACTTGTAATGAGCTTCCAATAGGAGCGGCTGACCTCTACCCGAAAGCGCAAGGGTGTCATCACCTCAAACAATAGGTCCTTAGCCTCGGGTTGTTTCATTGAGCTATGATAACACCATTTTCCTAGTCATACCATCTTGGACCAAACCTTAAACCTTGGACTAAACCTCGTTGTTGGCACTACTCCTGCTGCAAGCGAACGCGGATTTGCTCTTGGTCTCTTTGAAAGAGGACGCTGTCAGGAAGAATCTCGACGATGACGGCATCGTGAACGCGGTCGCCCACTTTTTTGACGTCTCCATCCACGAGTACCATTGGCGCCTCCGGATCATAAATGATGCCTTCGATTGCGAGCGGGATCACAGGCCGTATGTCCTTCCCGACGAACGGATTCCGACCGACTTCTGGTGACCGACTTTTATGCGCGATGCGTTCGACGGGCGCTTTCAACTTCGCCTCCGACGCGAACACGTCTTGCTCCGACTCTTTTTTCACAAAGAGCTCAGCTGTGAGCGTGAGATTAAGTTCTGGCTCATTCGGTTTTGTCGGAGCCAAAGAGAATTTTTCGACACGCACCAGTCCGTGTTCCAAATGGTCAAACTCGGACAAAAACATGGCAAGAGCTTCATAAGTTCCGGTAACTGTCATATCGATAGGCACGCGATCAAGAGAGGACAAAACCTCCTTCTCTTCCTCCAAATGCGGAACCTTCTGCTTTGGATTCATCGAGACGATGGTGACCCCGTGCCGTTTTGCAGCCTCATTCACCTCGCCGATCAAAACCGCGGCATTTTCCCCCGCGGGGAAACGGAGCCGCTCTTTCGTTAATTTTTCATTGAGTTGGGACCGGTTGATTTTTTCAAGGTGCCACACTTCAGACCGGTAACGGGCAAGCTGCTTCTCGACCTGTGCGAATTCGTCTTTTGCGCGATCGACACGAAGCGCCAAGAGGATCGTCAACGCAAGCGACAGGACCCCGATGACACCCGTCACGGTAAGCGGAATATAATGCCGATTGAGTCCCGTCATGACAGAAGACACCGGATCTCGAAATACGTGGCGTCCTCCCGCTGTTCTGTTCGGACGATGTTCACGTTCCTAAAAATGGGCCATTCCATTGCAAGGGCCAAATCTGAAACTGAAGCCTTGTCGCCAGTTCCATCAATTCTCCCCTTGACCACCAAAATGCCTTCGCCATACGTCACGGATTCCAGAACCGCCTCCGGCGGAAAACTGTGACTCAGTTCCTTAAAGAGCTCGAGCCACAACGGTTCTTTTTCCAAAATGGCAGACATGAGAATTTGAGCGCGCTCAAGTTTGCGCTCGAGTGAGCGAATATTTTGGGCCGCCTCGTATCCTGGTATCAAATTATCGACTTGAGCGCGGAGGTCCTGGCGCGCGTGGACGATCCTTCGGTAATTGAAGTCCAAGATCCATCCTACCGCAACGAGGAATAGGGCGCACGCAATCGCCACGACCTTGTACGAAAGTTTTCCAAGGACTCGTTTCATCCCCCTTGCCGCATGCCCCGCATAGGAGGCCGGCACATACGGATGATCCAGAACCGCAGCGATCAAGCGATAAAAGGGACTGAGATCTTTCACTCGAGCTTGTGACTGGATGGCAAGCTCGTTTTCCAATTGGATCTGCTGGGTCGGAATATCAAGTCTTTCTTCGAGGTACTCACACATCCCGCCAAGCCGGCTCGTCCCCCCTGTGAGAAAAACGTGCTCGACCACCCGCGCGGCGGCGAGGCCCGCGTCCCCGTGCTCCTCCGCATAGTAATGGAAGGAGCGCTTGAGCTCATCAATAAACCTTTCGAGTTCTGGCCGAATTAACGAATGCAATTTGGATGCCTCCACTTTAGCGGCGATCAAATGCTCGCCCATTGGATCGAACAACGATTCCGTCTGCTTCGCGCGTTCAGCCTCCTCGTGCGTCAGTGAAACCGTTCCCCGTTCGGTGACGAGTGATTGGGTAAGACACGTATTCACAACTTCCCCGCCGAACGAGATTTTTCTTAAAAAACTAAGCCGTCCTGCGGCATACAAAGCAATTTCTGTCATGGAATGACCGATGTCCACCACGGCAACGAGCGACGGCTTCGCTTGTAACAAGGTGCTTGCCAGACTTGAGATCGAAAAAATGCTTGAGACGAGGACGATCTCACGACATCCGACAGCAGAAAGGACTTTGGAATATCGATCCACGACCGACTTCGGAACTGCGCATACCCTACTTTGACACCGCAGTTGTTTTCCTATTTTTTCAGGTTCTGAAAGCCGGTAATCTAAAACGGCTTCCTCAACCGGAAAAGGCAGCTGATCCTTCATTTTCCATTTTAAGGTTCCTTCAAGTTCTTTCTTCGGCAGCTTCGGAAGCGTGAATTGTGCAAAGCAAGTCTGAGTGGTATTCACGACAAGGAGAACCGGCTCGCTTTTCACATCTTCACCCGCCAACATCTCAGAAGCCGCAGCCTTCCACAGCTCAGCTTGCTTCTCAGGATCTCGCTCAAGTGAAACGGGCACAAAACGGGCATCGACTAAGTCAAAGCGATTTGCGGACTGCGTCATCTTGACAAACTTGACGCCGCTTGAAGCAAATTCAATTGCGAGAAAGGACCGTGCCTGTGACTTTTTCATTGAAACTTCCGGTACCGCAGTTAGACTGATGCAGAGGTACCGGTACCATTTGTAAGAAAGATATCATCATCACTCGTACTCGTCAATTGCCCAGAATTATTGATCCCCGTGATATCAGCCGCAAGATCGGGGCCGTAGGAAAAGACAACGTAATACTTCCCATTAGGACTCGTATGGTAACCGTATTCCGTATCGGCCGGCTGAAAGGGATCGTAGAGGATCTGGCGCAAGACCCGCGGGCTGTCTTTGACCAAGTCACTCGTCTGCCAGTCGGAGCCTGAAGGATACGTATTATTGTTGTTTAAATAATAAGCGTTAATCGCCGTTTGTAGAGAACGTAAATCTCCGCGGGCGGGTTCAATTCCATATTGATCTGTGAAACCGCGCGTCCGAATGATAAAGATGCCCAGGAGAAAAGAAATCACAACCAAAACTACCAGCATTTCAAGAAAGGTTAAACCGCACGTGTTCAGCGTCCGGATGACTGCTCCCGCCTGCGCACCGGCGAGGCCAGCGTTATCCCTTCTCCCCCTCGGGGGGAGAAGGTTAGGATGAGGGGGATTTTCAAAGGTCCTCCCCCTCACCTTTGTCCTCTCCCCCTCCGGGGGAGAGGAGATGACATCGACGACAGACGTTAACCCGCGGGCACAGGGGTCAGAGTTACACCGCAACTTCATCCCAATCCTTTTGCGCTGTCACAGTCACCGTACCACCGCCCGAAAAATGGGGCGGGGGGTTTGCTTTGATATTCGAGTTGTAAGTGACCGTCACGTTTTCATTTTGTTTCATCTCAATATCACCGCCCGACACAAGTGCACCATCAATCGTATTGTCCTCAGCCTGATTCATCTCGATGGCGTCTAAAGCAAAAATGAGGCCGTTGATCGTGGAGCGCTCAAGCTGTTTGGCCTTGATTTTCCCATTCGAGACCAATGCCGGGTACGGCGATGCGGGGTTGATCGTCACGTTCTCCGCCTTTTCGAGTTTGATATCCCCCGTGGCAACGATCGTTCCGTTGACCGTAACGTTGTCCTGAATCGTCGCTTTGCCGTTCACATACCAAATGCCGCTGTATGTCTGCCCCTCTTCAAAGGTTTTATTGCCATTGACCGTGTAGGCAGCCTCGGCTTGATAGCCGTTCAAGTCCACCGTAGGCGTCGTGACCGACGAGTTCTCTGTAACGGTACCGTTAATGATCACATCACCGTGATTCTTTACTTGGCCGATCGCACTGATGTCCCCCGTAATCACTGTATCCAACGAGTCTTTGAAGTCGATATCATCTCCTGAATGCTGAACATAATCAAACGCCGGCAGTGTTCCTTCTGTCACCGCAAGGCTCTCCGTAAGCCTCCGGCTTTGTGCCTCGACCGTACCTGTTGATGTGAGGGTATAGGTACTGCCGCTTTTACTTACCGAAACCGTATAAGTTCCGTCTCCCAAATTTCCGTCTACCGAAGATGGGCTCATACGAAAGTCTGGGTCATTCTTGAGCTGGCGAATGGTATCTGCAAGCCCCGCTTCGGATAGCCAAAACGCTTTGGCCCCACGAGCCTGAAATGAAACGTTTCGAATGTCCGTCGTGAGCGATACGATGAGCCCCCCCACCCCTGCCGTCAGCGTGAGCATTAGGACCATCGTCAGGAGGAGAACAAAACCGCGCCCGTCATTGCGAGGATGCGAACCAGGCGAAGACGAAGCAATCTCAGGACGTAGATTGCTTCGGCATTGCTTTGGGACTCTGCCTCGCAATGACGGCTGCGGCGCATTGCTGCGGCCATGCTTTGGCTCGCTGCCCCGCAATGACAGTTCCCTACACATTCCGCGGCGTGACATTTCCACGCACCGTTAACCTATCGCCGCCTTCCTTTGCACCCAGCTTGATCACAGCATGGTTGCTCGTGCTCGTGATCGCTGTAGCTGCGGAAGGAGGTTCTAAACCGGTGACGATTACGTCGCCTGTGCCGTACGTAAACGCATCATCACCAATACCGGCACTCCCTGCCGGTGTCAGACTCGTTCGGTACAAATCATAGGCGGACTCATCGTAAGCAGGCACCCACACATCAGACGCATTGTAGAGATAATAAATGTAACTCGTGTCTCGACCGTTTTCATTTAAGGTAAACCGGAGCGCATGATTTGCTACCGAAAGTGCTCGCGCCTCACGGACATCGCGTGTGACGCGTTCAAGCGCAAAGTGGAGTTTTTCGTGGATGTCACTGCGGCCGCCGATCTGGTGCCAACCGCGCAGAGAAACAATGTAAAGGAAAACAATGGAACTAGAGATAAAAACGACAAGCGTGAGCGTAAATACAATTTCGAGGAGGGTGAGGGCTTTTCGTGATCGCATGCAATCTGTTCAGCTGTTCACCACGTAGGTGGTTAAGGACACGCTCATTTCGCCGCTCGGCGTGTCCCAATAGGATGTGACCACTATTTGTTTCAGATCCGTTTGGGGCGTCGTGACCGTCACGGCTTGCTCAAACTCAGGGTACCCGTTGATGTCCGCCCTTGCGCTGCCGGAAACGCTTGAATAGGCCGTATCTTTAATTTCCTCCATTTTCGCCTGCGCAAGCGCGAGCGCGAGCGTGTAATCTTCTACTTCGCCAACGCCGAAAATTCCGCGGTTCATCGCTTCCACGAGCGCGAACATGCCGATACTGACGAGAAATGCGGCAATCAGGACTTCCAGGATCGTAAAACCGCGGCACCCCCTAACCTTTGGTACCGGCATTATTGTTTCCTTACGAGGGGAGCTGGCCGTTTGTGGCGAAAATGTCGTCATCGGGGCCGCCCGTAACATCGCCGGATGTGCTCATCGAGCTGATATCCGCTGTCCGATCCGGCCCGACTGAATGGATGACATAGTAGCGGCTGTTCGTGTCGATTTTGTAAAGATAAGTCGAGCTTGCGGTAAAGGGGTCTACAAAATCCGTAACTTCTCCCACCAGCCGCGGCGTCGCACCCTCAAGCGCCGTTTGGATGTCCGTAAGATTGCCGCCCGCTGCCGCCGGTAAAGTCGGACTCGTATTCAAAAGGTAGGATTCAATCGCCGTTTGAAGCGTTTTGAGCTCACCTCGAGCTTTTGCTTTTCTCCCCTCATCCGTGACGCCGGCAAAGCGTGGAATCGCAATTCCCGCAATGAGGATAATTAACGTGATCACCACCAAGAGCTCTAGCAACGTAAAGCCGTGTTCTGAGTTTCGTGCAGTCATTTTGACAATTCTCCTACGATGGGTTTTTATTTTATCCGAAAAACTTGAGCATATCAAATATGGGCAGTAAAACCGAAACCATGATAAAGCCGACGATGACTCCCATCAACAGAATAAAAAAAGGCTCGAGCACGGACGTGAATCTCTTAAAACTTCTTTCCACAAGTTTGTCATAAAAATTGGCGGCTTTGAAGAGCATCTGATCAAGCTGCCCGGATTGCTCCCCTGTCGCCACCAGCTGAACGACGTCCGGCGGAAAGACAGCCCCTTTTGTTAAAGTCTCGGCCAATGCTTCACCTTCTTGAACGAAGCGGTAAACATTTGCGAGAGAGGCGCGCAACCATTCGTTCCGCGTCAGATGTCTCGCGAGCTCAAGAGTTTTCAGAATCGGAACACCGCTTGACAGCATCAGCGCCACGCTCCGGCTCCAGCGTGAAACCTCAACGCGCTTCACCAGGATCCCAATCACCGGAACGGAAAGCCAGAATCGATCCCACTGATACTTGCACGCTGTGATTCGCAATCCGAACCGAAGCCCCGTGGCAGCGGCCGCTAAAGCGATCAAAAGAAGTGCCCAATTCGATTTTACCCACAGACTCAAACCAAACGCCATCCGCGTCGGCAGCGGCAGCGGCACACCCGCTTTCGCGAACACCGTCGTCAGAGCCGGGATGAGCCAAACGATCATAAAAATGAGAACCCCGATGCTTGCAAACATCAGCACCACCGGATACGCAAGCGCGGAGCGCACTTGGTGACTCAGTTCCTCCCGCCGCTCACTGAGCTCGGCCACATAACGGAGGACCTCGCCTAAGTTCCCGCTCGTTTCGCCGACTTGGATCATCGTGCGATAAACAGCCGTAAAAATTTTTGGATGAGCGCCCAGGGCATCTGAAAGACTCTCACCGCCCTCAACCCGATTTGCCAAATCTCGTGACGTCCGACGAAGTGATCGATTGTCCGCCTGATCGGCCGCCGTGCGCAGCGCGGACAAAAGTGCCACACCGGCATCCAACATATTCCCAAGCTGAAAATAAAACATCGAAAGATCAGCGATGGAAATGCGCTTGCCAAAAAACTCCGCGCGGCCGATTCCCTTGAACGCGACGGCCGGTCTCACCGAAGTGACTAAATAGCCTTCGCTCATCAAGCGGTCCGCCACTGCTTTTTCGGACACCCCCTCCAATTTCCCTGTCCGCTTTTTCCCTTCCTGATCCCGAACTTGATATGCAAATGTCGGCATTGTGGGGTGCCCCTACGGTAAGCAGAGTACAGAAACCAGAGTACAAAAACCAGAATTAAGGCGCATTGATTAAACCCCAAATCATACGGGTAATTTCCCTACCCTCTAAACGAAGTGAAGCACACTAAGGTACTCAAGTTGAGCGCTTTTGACCCAAACCGTCATCCCCTCTCCCTTTTCCGCCAGAGGAAAAGGCGGATCCGCCGCGTCTTTTGTCGCCATAAGGCGTTGGCGACCCGCCGGCGATTTGTGGCGGGGCGGAAAAGGGAGAGGGAAAGGGTGAGGGTTTTGAAAGATCTCGGCCCATCAAACCCCCTCATCCTAACCTTCTCCCCCTTGTTAAGGGGGAGAAGGAATGTTGGGTTGGGTTAAATTCGGTCAACTTGAGTAAATTCTTTCGTCATTGGACATTGGTTATTTTCTCGAGTTTCTCATATCTCCTGCGTCACACGGAGGAGTTCCTCGATCGTCGTAATACCGGACGCAACTTTTTCCAGACCGTCACGGCGCAGGGTTTTCATACCGTCTCGGACCGCTTGTTCCTCAATTTGGCTGCTTGATGCCTTTTTCAAGATGAGACTTCGAAGTTCATCATCCGGAACTAGAAATTCAAAAATGCCAATTCGGCCGCGATAGCCGGATTTCTTGCAGCTCAGGCAGCCCCTCCCCCGATACCACGCGACGGTTCCGTCTCCTCCTGCTTCCTGACCCACGCCCTGCACCTTCTCGATCACGTCCCGATCCGGCTTGAACGATTCACGACACTGCTCACAAATCCTGCGGACAAGACGCTGGGCAATCACGCCCATCACAGTTGAAGAAACCAAAAAAGGTTCGACGCCCATATCCAGAAGACGCGTCACCGAAGAAGCGGCGTTGTTTGTGTGAAGCGTGGAAAACACCAAATGTCCCGTCAAAGCCGCTTGAATGGCAATCTCTGCCGTTTCCTTATCCCGGATTTCGCCGACCATGATCACATCTGGATCCTGCCTCAAAATCGACCGCAGGCCGTTGGCAAACGTGAGGTTCACTTTCCGGTTCACCTGAATCTGACGGATCAACGGGAGCTGGTATTCGACAGGGTCCTCAATGGTGACGATATTTTTGTCCGGGCTGTTCATCTGACTCAACGCAGCGTAAAGCGTGGTGGTCTTGCCGCTGCCCGTCGGACCCGTAATGAGCGCAATCCCATAAGGTTTCGTAATCATCAGCCTCAATTTCGACAAATCATTTTTTGACATCCCAAGCGCTTCAAGTGAAACAAAAGCGTTTTTAAGATTGAGCAGCCGCAGGACCACATTTTCTCCGTGAATGGTTGGCATGACCGAAACGCGTAAATCAATCTGCTGGCCTCCCGCTTCGACCTGTACGCGGCCGTCTTGGGGAATCCGGCTCTCCGAAATATCCAAATTGGTCATCACTTTGATGCGTGACACAACCGCCGAATGCGAATCTTTCGGATACTGATCGACCTCGCGCAAGACACCGTCTACGCGGTAGCGAACAATCACCTTATCCTTCTCCGGCGCGATGTGAATATCGCTCACACGTTCATGCTCCGCTTGTTCGATCATCGACTGAACGAGTTTAATAATCGGCGCTTCTTCGACCCGGATTTCCTCCCGATCTGCTTCGCCCTTCGGAACCTGCTTTCTTTGAGCCACCTGAGTCTCTTCTCGAAGCGTCTCGACCACATCGCGCATCGCACTTTTTATTCCGTAGTACTGTTCGATCGCATTCCGAAGCTCTGAGTCCGTTGCGAGCATCGGTTCCACGTCAAAACCGGTTCTTAGGCGCAGGTGGTCGAGCACGCTGAGATTTAAGGGATCACTGACTGCAATGACGAGGCGCTTGCCAATTTTGCGTAAAGGGAGGACTTGAAATTTCCGCACGAGCGGTTCCGGAACCAATTTCAGGATTTCTGGTTTGATCACTTGGTGTGTTACTTCCACTTCGGGAATATCGAATTTCCGGCTGAGAAACGAAGTGAAGCGCTTTTCATCAATCAGGCCAAGCCGCCTGAGCGCTCCCGTGAAGGATTCTCCTGTCCGCTTTGTTTCTGATTGGACTCGTGCCAGCTGCTCCGGTGTCACCAGACCGTCGAAGACGAGACTGTCGGCAAGGGAGGCAGCCGGTTTTTTCATGGGGCGAGACGAGGGTCGGCCACCATTTTGCTCAGGAGGACGCCTTCGGAGCGCCCATCTTCGGGAAATGTGGCGACGCGATAATCGACTTCAAGGAGAGACAGGGCTCCTGTCTCCCGCTGCTTGTCGATGAGAACGCCTGTCTGGAACGTTTGTTGAATCCGCTCCGCAATTCTAAAGGCATCTTCTTTCGCAGTTTGAGGGAGCACTGCTAAAATGCTCCGAACATCCCAAACTCCGGCTTTATCACTCGAGCGGCGAAAGTTTTCCTTGATCAACCGAACGAGATTTTGAACCATCGCACGCACTTTCTCTTCGCCCAAACTCCTCCGCATTTCATCGTAATTCGTAACGTAAAAGAGTAAGAGCGACAAGGCGGTCTCTCCCTCCACCGCCTCGTGGAGGCCGCTTGCGATGTATTCCTTGAGAACTTCGGTCGGCCGGTATTTCGGCAGGATAAAGGTAAAGGTGGTGCCGCGGCTAGGCTCGCTTGCGACCCAAATCCGGCCTTTGTGTCTCTGTACTATTTTCTGACAAATCGAAAGCCCAAGACCGGTACCCCTTTCACTCACCGGAGCCGGGCTGCCAAATTGCTGAAACGCGCCGAAGACGTACGGAATGTCCTCCTGCGATATGCCCCGCCCCGTATCCGAGACAGAACATTCGACTGCTTCTTCACGGTCTGCAACAGAGACCCGAATGGAACCTCTTTCCGTAAACTTGACTGCATTGCTCATCAAATTCGTAAGGACTTGAATGATGCGGTCCGGCTCCACAAAAACTTCCTCCATTTCCTCCGGTAGTAAGGTCTTCACGGTGAGGCCCATTTGCTCAGCTTGAAGCCGAAACTTGGATACAACCGCATTCACAAGCGTCCGGAAATCGACCAACTCCCTTTTGAGTTCAACCTTGCCCGCTTCAATCTTAGATGCGTCTAATAAGGCTTCGACGATTCGCGTGAGCCGATCGACTTCCTCTAAGGCCACCGTCAGCGCGTCTTCTTGACCGTTCGTGATTTTGCCGACAAGTCCGTCTTTAACTTGTGAGATGCTTTCTCGAATCGTCGTGAGCGGCGTGCGTAGTTTGTGGGATACCATTTGGACGTATTCATCGGTAGACTTCTCCGTCCGCATCCGCTCTGCTTGATACGATTGGAGAATCGAGATTTGCTTTTTTAGGAACTCAAGCTCTTGAAGAATTTTCTCCATTACGAGATAGCCTTTAAACACCTAACAAAACCGTCATCCTGAGGCAACGATCCCTACGAGGCCGAAGGATCCCGTTCAGGATTCTTCGACCTTGCTTTGTACCGCTGTCTCAGAATGACGTACCCTTTTGTTAGTGACTCTGCCTCTTTGTCATCATATCCTGTACCTGATTAGAATCGTCGTACGCCTCATCCCGTCAAATGTTCCGCCACCTTGGCCAGAAGCTTCTCGGGCTCAAACGGCTTCGTGAGGTAATCGTCTGCGCCGCAGTCCTCAAGGCCTGTCCGTTTGTCTTCCTCACCTGCCTTCGCAGTGAAAAGCACGATCGGGATTTTTTGATACCGCTCATCGTGCTTTAACGTAGAACAGACTTCGTAACCATCTACGCCGGGCATCATCAGATCAAGGAGGATGAGATCCGGTGCGTCCGACTTTGCTTTCCGGAGGGCGTCCGTGCCGTCTAAAGCTTCGATGACTTCAAAACCGTTCGCTCTCAACCTCGATCCGACCAGCTTGACAATGTGCGGTTCGTCATCCACCACTAAGATTTTTTTTGCCATATCCTTTTCCTCCTACGATCTCCTTGTTGATCACTGACTCAATCACAGCCAGGAAGTGATCCGCCTTGTACGGTTTCATCAGGATCGCGGATACTCCCGCTTCTTCGCACTGCGTCAAAAGATGTTTCTGCGGTGTCCCGGTAAGCATCATGATCGGAATCAAACGCGTTTCGTCTTGTGCCTTCAGTATTTCGCAGGCTTCGTGACCACTCAGAATAGGCATACTCATATCCAAAATAATGAGATCAGGCCGCCACGCCTTAGCCTGATCTACCGCTTCCCGGCCGTCCGTGACCGTCAGGACCTCGTAACCATTAGCTTCGAGCCTCGTCTTTGCCAAAAGCGCGAGATGCGGCTCGTCATCTGCAATCAATATCTTCTTTCTGGCCGTCATTCGTTCTTCTTGCGCTCCCTTCCCTCCAACACATTCACGCTGCCTTCGCGAGGATCTCTTCGGTTGCAGCGCCGTCTTCGGGGTAAGCGGCAACGCGCGCACTTATTTTTATTTTTCCGACCAACCCCCCTTGCGCTAAATACTCGTCGACCACCTGACGTATTCTTCCTGTCACGATCAGGGCGTCTTCTTTTCTGGTTCCCGGAAGAACAACCAGGAAACCTTCCGGCCCCTCGACTGCTATGTCTGCCTTCCGCCGCAGGCACTCGCGAACCAATTTTTTGAGCTCCTGAATCACCGTGCGGGCGGGCTCGCGCTGGATTCCAACTTCTTCACCGAAAGACGCCACGTGCAAAACGATAATCGATAAGAACGATTCTCGCTTGATCGCATCGCTTAACTCGCGGCCCACACATTCAGTCCACATTTTCAGGGCGCTCGATTTTGGCAACATAAAGGTGAATTTGGCGCCGTCGCCGGGCTCGCTCTGGGCCCAAATCTTTCCGCGGTGGAGTTCCACAATCCCCTTACAAATCGCAAGACCGAGCCCTGTCCCTTTTTCACCTGGACCTGCTGTCCGGCCGAACTGCTGAAACTTATCGAACACCCTAGGGAGATCCTCTCGAGCAATCCCCTTACCCGTATCCGATACGCTGCATTCAACCGCATTTTCCCGCTCGATGACAGCGATGTCGATCCGGCCTTTCTGCATAAATTTCAGGGCATTGCCGATGAGATTCCTAAACACCTGACCGACCTTATCACGATCGGCGTACAACTCAATACACTCCTTGGAGAACTGGGTGTTGATCTGAATGCCGTTGCCCAAAAGCTGTGAGGTAAAAGAAGCGATTGCGGTTTTGGCTACTCCTACGATGTCGATCAGCTCTTGTGTGAGTTGTAATTTCCCAGACTCTAACCTCGAGACATCCAAAAGGTCGCTCACAATATGGCTCAGCCGGTCAATGCCCTGCAGCGTAATGGCAAGACACTGCCGTTGGTCTTCGGTCGTCTCGCCCACGACGCCGTCCAGGATTTGACTCACGCCTTCGCGAATAATCGTCATCGGGGTTCGAAGTTCATGCGACACGGTTGAGACAAATTCCGATTTCAGGTTCTCGACCTCTTTCTCCTTGGTAATGTCATCCAGAATCAGCACCTTTTCGCTCCTCTTGCCCAGAGGGTCGCTGACGTCCGAGAGGTGGGCTCTCACAATCTTTGCGGTGCTGGTTTTAAAATTCTGAATCGGGATTTCTCGAGTGATCAAATGACCATCCGCCGGTGCGGCCAAATCAAATAATTCTTTCACCTCTGCTTGCATCACGGCGTCTTGGATCGTGTACCCGATCAGTTTTTCCACTTCAACACCCAGAATGGACGCGGCCGCAGGATTCGCCAGAGAGATTTTCTTCTCATCGTTCACGATTAAGACGCCGCTCGTCATACTTTTGAGCAGAGCTTCCAGCCGGCTGCGTTCCTTTGTAATCGCTTCTGGAATTTGATCACGAAAGGATTCACGCATTACCGTGACCTGTCGTTACAGCTTGTTTTGGAAGAGAGAAGGTAAATTTGGTACCTTTACCGCGTACGCTTTCGACCCAAATTTTTCCGCGCTGGGCTTCGACAATGGCCTTCGAAAGGGCGAGTTCAAGACCGCTCTCTGAATTCGAAGCTACGGAGCGATTGGCACCCCGATGAAACTTGGCAAATATCTGGGAAAGGTCTTCCTTGCAGATCCCATTGCTCGTATCAGAAACACTGCATTCCACGCTTGATTCTCGATTGACGACTGCAATCTCAATAGCGCCGTTCGAAGTGGTCTCTAGGGCGTGAGCGATTAAGTTTGAGACCGCTTGTATCGTTTTCATTCTGCTCCCACAGCAGTGGGCTCCACGATCGGGAAGATTCTCTTTGAGCACGATTCCTTTCCGCCGGGCACGCTCCTGAAAACCTTGGCTTGCCTGCTTGGCTAACGCCGCTAGGTCGACGTCTCCCTGCTCCAGCGGAAGCGTGCCCGCTTCAAGCTTCGTGATCGTCGAAAGATCGGTGAGAACACGACTCAATCGATCAATTCCTTGAAGCGAAATGTTGAGAAAGCTCTTCTGCTCCTCGGCGAGGGGCCCTTGAGTTCCGTCTAGGACTTGAACTACCCCTTCTCGAATAAAGGTAAGCGGGCTGCGAAGCTCGTGGGCGACGACGCTCGAAAATTCGCTCCTCGACCGGCGTATTTCGCTGCGTTCCCGTTCTATTTGCTTCCGCTCGATGGCGCAACGCAAAACGCGCGCCGCGATTTTTTCATCCGATCCGTCTTTGAGAAGATAGTCCTGGGCCCCTCTCGCCAATGCTTCCCTTGCATTGGTCTCAAGGCCGGGTGCCACGACAACGACGATCGGAAGATCGCCGGCCGCGGCACGGAGTTTTTCGAACGTCTCGAGCCCTTTTAAGTTGGGCGGGGTGAGACTGAATAACACAATGCCGGCAGGAGATTTCTTCAGGAATTCAAGAGCGGTTTCAAACGTCTCAGCCCACCTGACACGGAAGGGCAGGCCGTCTTCGGCAGAAAGGACTTTGGAGAGCTTATCCCTGTAGGTTGGATCAGGGTCAACAAGTAACGCGGTTATTTGATCCATTGTCTCGTGCGTTTGGTACCAAACATAGGGTACCAAACATTAAAGTTCATCCTCAGGCGGAAGGGCTTGGATAATCTCTTGGACGAGTTTGCTTCCACTAGAAGGCTTCACGACGTAAGAGGTTGCACCAATTATTTTCCCAACAACTCGGTCTACGAGTGCATCTTTTGCCGTGAACATGACAATCGGAATGTTTGCGATCTCGACGTCCTCATCCTCACGAATGGCTTTGCACACTTCTTCGCCCGGAAGTTTCGGCAGCATCAAATCCAAAACGATTAAGTCCGGCTTCCGAGACCGAGCGTGGTGCAGTCCCGTTTCGCCATCATGAGCCGTCAGCACGTCAAACCCGACACTCATCAGCCGCGACCGCACCAACGTACAGGTGTCCTGATCATCTTCAATGACCAAAATGGTTCTTTTTTCTTTGATATTGAGCGACGTAACCGCGCCACCCCTTTCCTCGTCTGTTGTGGTTTTTCCGACGCCCGATGTGCCTTTACTTCCCGCTCGTCATCTCACGAATGGTGCCCAGAAGCTCTTCGTGGTCAAAAGGCTTTGAAAAGATGGTGTGGGTGCCGACCTCTTGGCCCAGCATGAAGTCATCGACTTTGGTCTTGAGGCCGGTTAAAAAAATAACGGGAATGTGCTTCGTCTTTTCCGAGTCCTGGAGATGTGCGTACGTCTCGGCGCCGTCCATCTTGGGCATCACAACATCCAAAATAATGAGATCTGGCTTTGTCAGTTGAACTTTTCTCAAGCCTTCTTGGCCGTTGCCGGCGAGAACCACCTCATAACCATCCTCACGGAGATTTTCTCCGAGCACCTCCGCAAGCTGCGGTTCATCTTCAATGACGAGGATTCGCTTCACGGCGCAAAAACTCCTTCTTTTCCCAAGTATACACGATCTCGGCCAAAAGCACCAATTTCAGCACCCAACAGGAAGATGAGAATCTTAGGCAATTTAAAAAGTGAGCCCTCGCCGATCTTTTGCCTGTACAAATGAGGGCTCATTCCGAACCCCGAAGGGGTGAGGAATCTCGAGATCCCTCGCTTCGCTCGGGATGACGGGTCGGGAGACTCCCCGACCCGTCATTTAAAAAGTGACGATCACGATTGAGCGGTTCCGCCAGAGGAAGCGGAAGTTTCCTGTCTCTCTCGATAAGCAGGTACCGTGATCGTGAAGGTGGTGCCCAGATCGCGTTGTGAGTGGACTTTGACTTCCCCGCCGTGAAATCCAAGAACACATTGCCGTCACAATCTCCGATCCAACTGCCACAGCTCTTAGGAGCCACAAAGGATAAGGGCGCGTAAAGGAAGGCGAGAGGAGTGCCCGATCTTTTTGAATGATCTCACGGGCATTAAAACCGGCCCACGGATGTTTTAGGTAGGAGAAATTTAGAGCCGGGCTAGAAAACGCCGGACTTCGTCGTGACTTCCAGCAAGGAGGGCAGTGCATTTTCCACCTTCTCGGTGAATGACAACCCGGATCTTGGACTCAATCCCCGCCTCATAGTAGGGCCTCCTCAATTGTTTGTAGAAAAAAACGGGGAGCAATCTTTCTTGCAGCTTCCAAATCACAATTGGAGCCGTAGTAAAGCTCGATGACCTCCAGAATCCGCCCCACGATGGCAAGTCCCTCGGCCCCTACAGAGCGGAGGCTCCTTTCAAAGGAAGGCTGGCGGTATAAGATCAGGGCCACGGCCTTAGCGCTTTCCTTTTTTGAGACGGCGGATAAAGGCCTTGGTCACCCGGACCGCTTTCCCCTTTTCTTCCCGCACCAGTTTGTCCAATTTGGCGTACTCTTCCTCGGTAAAAACCTTCTCTTTGACCTCGACCGGAACCAGTTCAATCCGGTTGCGACGCAGCTCCACCTCAAAAAGCGAGCCCTTCCGAAGGCCTAGGGTCTCGGCAATCCGCTTGGGGATCGTAATCTGATGTTTCTCGGTCATCATGATGGTCATTTTCACTCACCTCCTCTTAAGAGAAAGATAGCACAAGTAAGGCTACCTTACAATAAGGAAGTTGGGCCAGGGTGCATCCCGTTCCATACAGGAACGCTATTCCGTCATTCTGAGGCTGCGAACCAGGCAAGGCCGAAGAATCCAGACGGGATCCTTCGGCAACGCTATGGTACGCTGCCTCAGGATGACGTTGAAGGTTACTGCATCAAGTCGTATACGCCCGTTGGGCCAATTTTTATAGCGCTTTACCTGTAAGCAGCTAAGCGGGCAAGGAAAATCACCAATTTCCGTACCCGATATGCAGATGAAAATTTTAGAAAATTTTAAAAGTGAGCCCTCGCCGATCTTTTGCCTGTACAAATGAGGGCTCATTCCGAACCCCGAAG
>Ga0156289_1027_pt1 | contig 28773 bp, 26 predicted proteins | sample RifCSPlowO2_12_FD_116157 | JGI IMG/M metagenome (GOLD analysis project Ga0156289, IMG submission 116157) | Omnitrophica bacterium RIFCSPLOWO2_12_FULL_50_11
TTGATCAAAGAGGTTCATGAGGAGTACTCTCTCATCGTTAATAAAGGCGAAGCAAGTGAGGAAGCGAGGAAAATGGTGATCAATATTTTTGGACTGGAAAACGATCTCTTGGAGCAGCTCGCGCTCGAGGTTGGACGGCGAGTCAAACCGCTCCCAGGTCTCACCAATTTGGTCATGACGGATTTAAGAAAACGGCCCGAGTACAGCGTGAGGGTATACAAAGAGCGAGCCGGTCTTTACGGCTTGACCATCAAAGATATTGCGGATTCGATCCACGCTCAAGTTCGAGGGATGCGACCGACCAAGTTCCACGAGCTTGAAAAAGGTCAGGAGATAGAAACGATTACGCGACTGCAGGCTCTTTATCGCCAGAAGATAGACGATCTCAGAGAAATTTATGTTGTTTCGCCGGTAGATGGAACACGGGTGCAGATGAAACAAATAGCGTCATTTATTCCTTCGCGGGGACCCCAATCCATTGATCGGAGAAACAAGTACCGTTTCGTTTTTGTGAAGGGTGACACGAACCGTCCGCTCGAGACGGTCGCAAATGAAATTAAGGGTGCACTTCGTGGGATGAGTTTTCCGAGGGATTATTTCTGGAGATTTGGCGGACATTATGCTGATTTAATGAGAGGAAAGTCGCAGCTTTCTCTTGGGGTGGTTCTTTCGATCGCATTAATCTACGTGGTTTTGGCCTGTTTGTACCAGTCATACTCTGAGCCCTGGATCATTATGATTTCGATACCGCTCGCGGCGATTGGTGTCTGGATTGCTCTGTGGTTTGGCCGGAAGCCGTTGAGTGAACAGGTGTTTATTGGGATGTTCATTTTGGTGGGCTATGTGGTGAACGGTGCTATTATTCTGGTCGACCGAATTAATCATTTAAAGCCGACAATTGATGACACTGTAGAACGACTCGTTCAAGCTGGAAAGGATCGTCTGCGTCCCCTTCTGGTGACGACAGGTTCGACGGTGGTTGGATTTATTCCAATGGCGCTTTCTCGGACAGAATCGAGCGAGCTGTGGTCTCCGCTTTCGATCACGATGATCGGCGGCATTTTCAGCTCTACCATGTTAACGTTATTCGTTATTCCAAGCGTGTATTTATGCTTTGAAGATGTGAAGTTATTGGTTACTAAGTTTCCGGCATGGTTTCCTCTATATTGGATATTTCGGATCCGAAAATCAAATGCGTGACTGGAACAAGTAGGGAAAGGAGTTTCGACATGGCTACTGGTGCAAGTAATCGACGTTCGGTTCGAACGATTTTGATCCACCGTCCGATGCAGCGGATGCTCACGCTCACTATGATTGGAGTCATGATGACTGCAGGAGTCCTCGTTTCCGTGATGATTCATTTTACTTTAAAACAGATGACAGACGGTGCGCCACAAACGCTTTCAAGACTGGCGCTGGAGCGGATCATTTCGGACGTCAATCTACAGCTGATTATGGGTACCATTTTTGTGATCTTTTTGGCGGTGATCGTCCTGGGCTTTTTTGGAGTTTTTTTCCTGCACCGAGTGGCAGGACCTGTTTACCGCATTCGACAGGTACTGAGACAAATGGCAAGCGGCGAACTGCCGCCGGATGTCCATCTACGGGAACATGATTTCTTTCATGAAACCGCTGCAGAACTCAATCGTGTCATTCATGTTTTAAGGGGTTATGCGGTCACTTCCAAGAAAATCAACGCGCTCCTCACAGAAAATCGAGATCAAGAATCATCCCCAGAAGTACAAGCAAAAATCGCAGAGCTTTGCAAAGAACTCCCCTACAGAGACAGGACGGAGTAAAATAAGCTGTTTCACTCCCTAAAAATCGGCAACTTTTGCTTGACAGTTCCCGCCTTTTTTGATAGCCTCTCGCTGTAAGTTAAGGTACTCCTTGGACTTGCAAAAGTGGGCTGAATCTTAGCCCGCTTTTTTATTTTCTCCCCTGCTGTAAAGGGAAGGTGTGTGAACAGGCCTATGAGGAAAGAAGAACTGCTTGATTCTTTACAATATATCGAGAGGGAAAAAGGAATCAAGAAAGAAGTGCTTTTAGAAGCGTTGCGCTCTGCGCTCATTTCTGCTTGTCGGAAAACCTTTCCTAAAAGCCAGGACATCGATGTCCAAATTGATGATCAGACGGCGGATATAAGGCTGTTCGAGAATAACAAAGAAGTCTTTCCTGCGGATTTTGGACGAATTGCAGCTCAAACCGCAAAGCAGATCATTATGCAAAAGATACGTGAGGCGGAGCGGGAATCCGTCTACAGCGAATTTATGAAAAAAGCCGGAGATATTGCAACCGGTACGGTTCATTGGATGGATCGAAAGCGGATCATTGTCGATCTGGGTAAGACCGAAGGCATTCTTCCAGCACGGGAGCAGTCTGCTAACGATGATTATCGGCAAGGAGACATGATCAAGGTGTATGTCCTCGAGGTGAAGAAAACAGATCGTGGTCCAGAAGTCATTCTTTCACGAGCCCATGCTGAGTTTGTCAAGAAATTGTTTGAGCTTGAGGTGCCGGAAATTCGTGAGGGCATTGTCGAGATCAAAGCGGTGGCCCGTGAAGCGGGATCGCGGACTAAGATCGCCGTTACATCGACAGATACGAAGGTGGATTGTGTGGGGTCCTGCGTGGGGATGCGTGGGCAGCGGGTAAAGAACGTTGTTCGTGAGGTGGGTGGCGAAAAAATCGACATTGTCCGTTGGCATGAGGACCCAGAGCCGTACATCCGGAGCGCCTTGAGTCCGGCGGAAGTTGCGGAGGTCCGCCTGAATCGAGAGAAAAAATCTGCAGAAATTTTTGTTCAAGACGATCAGCTCTCGCTTGCGATTGGCAAAAAGGGGCAGAACGTGCGACTGGCATGCAAGCTGACGGATTGGGCGCTTGACATTAAGAGTACAAGCCAGAAAATTCCGTTGAGTTCCCTGAAAGGAATCGGATCTAAAACAGAGGAGCTCCTACGGGCGGCGAATTACACAAGCGTCAAGGACCTTCTGAAGGCGGCGCCTGAAGACTTGACCAAGATCGAAGGGATCGGCCCCAAGACGGCCCAAAAGATCATTCAATCCGCTCATGAAGCCGTCTTAGGAGGCCCTCCAGCGGGATCTCCACCTCCTACTGAATCAAGCGAGTCGGATATGCTGAAGGAAAAATCGTCTGGGGAAGGTGAAGCAGATGCAGGTGAATGAGCTTGCAAAAAAATTAAGGGTTACGAGTAAAGAACTCGTTGCGGAGCTCAAGCGGCGGCGCCTCACCGTCAGAAGCTTGACAGAGGAGCTTGACACGAAGACGGTAGAAGCGCTCAAGAAAAAGTTTGCCAGTCCAGAGACTAAGTCGAGGACCAAATCAGTCAAAACAGCGGCCAGAAAATCGCCTCTGCTCAAGGCGAAGAAAGCCCCAACGCAGGCAAAATCTGTCCCAAGGAAAAAGGCAGCTCCGCAACCGACGGCACAACCGACGGCACCGAGTGAAGAAATTGTGGCCGCGAAAGAAAAACCAGTTTTGCCCGAAAAACCAGAAGGAGTGGAAGAACGTCGCCTTGCAAAGCAAGAGCCCGAGTCGATCGGGCAGCGGGTTGTTCAAACACCTCCGCCGCCGGTAGCAGTCAGCAAAGTTAAAGCCGCACCCGAACCTGCAAAAGTTGGTCCTGTTCGAATCGAGATGCCGATGACGGTGGGGAACCTTGCGCTGAAGCTCAGGGTGACGGTTCCGGCTCTTATTAAAACGTTGATGGGTCTTGGAGTGTTCGCTAACGTCAATCAACTGCTTAATGAGGAAATCATTTGGAAGGTGAGTAAGGCACTTGGCATCGAAATTGAGGAGGAAGAGGATGAGATTACGCGATCCATTTTGGTAACGCCGGAAGAAGACCCCAAAAATCTTGTCTTACGACCGCCCGTTGCAACGCTGATGGGTCACGTCGATCATGGGAAAACATCGCTCCTGGACGCGATTCGTAAATCGGATGTCGCGGCAAAAGAAGCGGGACAGATTACACAGCATATCGGAGCTTACAACGTCCACATCGAGAACAAGGGACTCGTCACTTTTCTCGACACACCCGGTCACGAGGCATTTACCGCCATGCGGGCCCGTGGGGCTAACGTGACGGATGTCGTTGTCCTCGTCGTGGCTGCGGATGATGGGGTCATGCCCCAAACGATCGAGGCGATTGATCACGCACGGGCTGCAGCGGTTCCGATCGTGGTAGCTATTAACAAAATTGATCTGCCAACCGCTGATCTGAATCGGGTGCTTGGAGAGCTTCAAAAACACGGACTGGCTCCTGAAGAGTGGGGCGGCAAAACAGTTTGCGCGAAGGTTTCGGCTAAAAGCAGGGAAGGGATTGACGAATTGCTTGAGCTGTTGTTGCTCGAAGCGGAACTTTTGGAATTAAAAGCAAATCCAAATCGTCCGGCTCAGGGCACCGTGCTGGAGGCAAAACTCACAAAGTCGCAAGGTCCCGTATCCACCTTGTTAGTCCAGAATGGCCGCCTCCAGGTGGGAGATATCGTCGTTGTCGGACCTTATCACGGAAAAGTGAGGGCGATGCGAAATGATCGTGGAAAGCAGGTCAAGGAAGCCGGGCCCTCGTACGCGGTCGAAGTGCTTGGGATTTCTGGAGCGCCGGAAGCCGGCGAGCTGTTCACGGTGGTCAAAGACGAGCCCGTGGCGAGGCGCATTGCGGAACGGAAATCGCTTGAGCTCAGGGAGCGAGAACTCAAAGGGTTTCATACGAAGCATTTGTCTTTAGAAGATTTATACAGTCGGGTGAAGGAAGGACGAATTAAGGAACTTGCGCTCATCATTAAGGCCGACGTGCAGGGTTCTGTCGAAGCATTAACCCAGTCGCTAGGACAAATCAGCTCTCAAAAGATTCAGCTCCGCGTCATTCACGGCGGCGTTGGCGGCATCAGCGAATCAGACATCATGCTTGCGGTGGCTTCCGATGCGATTGTGATTGGCTTTCATGTCAAGCCGGATGAGCGAGCACAGATGTTGGTTGAGAGGGAAGGGGTAGATGTCCGCTTTTACAATTTGATTTATGCGGCAATTGAGGATATTCAAAAGGCAATGGAAGGATTGCTTGAGCCCACGAGCCGTGAGGTGAGCGAAGGGCGTTGTGAGATTCGACAGATTTTTCACTCTTCTAAGGCTGGTGCAATTGGGGGCGGCATCGTCAAAAAAGGGCGGCTGATACGAAATTATCCGATCCGTGTGCTTCGAGATAATATTGTCATTCATCAAGGAAAACTAGCTTCACTGAAGCGGTTTAAGGACGACGTTCGTGAAGTAGCAGAAGGCTACGACTGTGGTCTTGTCGTGGAAGGATTCGATCGATTGCAGGAAGGCGACGTGATTGAATCCTATCGGATTGAGAAAGTCGCTGCGAAACTGGTGTAACGGGACTCACGTGGTGATCGGCACTTTGCAGTTGGAGCTCAGGTTTCACAAACCACGGTCGCTTAAGGAAAAGCGTGTGTTGCTCAAGAGCCTGACCGCCAGGATTCGGAAGCAATTCAACGTTTCGATCGCAGAACTTGATGGAATGGATGTGTGGCAGCGAAGCCGGGTTGCGATTGCTGCCGTGGGGCGGGGGCGTTCCAGTGTGAATCGAAACTTGGATTACGTTTTGGATTTTATTCATGAGGAACGTCAGATCGAGATCACGAAACAACAGATGGAGCTTTTGTGAGTGATGCAAGGGAAACGAGCAGAACGTGTGGCGACGTTGATTAAGCATGAACTGGCAGAAGCAATCTCGAGACGGATCCGGGATCCGCGGGTCGGGTTTGTAACCGTTACCGATGTAAGAGTGAGCGAGGATCTGAAGTACGCACGCGTATTTTACAGCGTCATGGGTAATGAAGCGGAAAAGCAGGGAACAGCCGAAGGATTGGAACGGGCGCGCGGATTTTTTCAGCGTGAGATCGCGAAAGCGCTCAAATTACGATTTACACCGCATTTGGCGTTTTCCCGTGACGACTCGATTGATGAAGGATTGAAAGTCGATACAATCATTAGGAAGATTCACGAAGAAGATTAAGTGACCTTGTTCGGCTCCCGGCACTTTGTGGGAACAAGCCGAGCTGGCATATTCAGGTGGTGTAATGAAAGATTCTCTCGATATATTTTGTAGTGCACTTCAAAAGAAAGACAATTTCTTGCTCGCTTCACACGTGAGCCCGGAAGGCGATGCCATTGGTTCGGTCTTGGCATTGGATTCCCTTTTGCATCGACTGGGTAAAAAAGCCATGATCGTTTGCGAAGATCCGATTCCAGAGCGGTTAAGTTTTCTGCCCCAAGACAGATGGCATTTGTCGAAGGAGATCTCGAAACATCGTCAATTTGATGCGCTCGTTGTCGCGGATTGCCCGACGCTGGAGCGGATCGGCGAGGCGTCTAAACTACTCGGCCCGGAGACCCAGGTATTTAACATCGATCATCATGTGAGCAATGTCCGTTTTGGCCATTACAATTACATCCGTCCGGAAGCTTGCGCGTGCGGCGAGGTCGTCTGTGAGATCTTCAAGCGGTTCAAGTTGAAAATCAACCGCGACGAGGCGACTGCACTTTACGTTTCCATTGCTACGGATACCGGTTCCTTTAAATACAGCAATACCACCGTCAAATCGCACGAGATTGCTTCGGAGCTGATCCAAACGGGTATCGATATCGAGAAGATCAACGATGCCTTGTATGCCACTTACTCGCTTCAAACGATTCAACTTTACAGTGTGCTTTTGAGCAAAATTCAGACGACGCCGGATCGGATGGTGGCGTGGGCTGGTCTATCGCGAGAGGACTTGAAAAAAACCGGGGGGACGTATGAGGATACGGAGGGTTTCATCGATTTTCTGAAGTACATCAAAGAAGTGCAGTTTGCTTTTTTTATGAGCGAGCTTGACGGTCCGGAGAAGGGATTTATCCGGGTCTCCTTTCGTTCCAAAGGCGACTATGACGTTTCTCAAGTGGCAGTTCGGTTTGGAGGCGGGGGGCACAAGAAAGCGGCAGGGTGCACCATTTCAGGAAGCCTCGAGGAAGTCACTGAGAAAGTGTTGAATGAAATTCAGCAGGAGTACCAGAGATAACGGCGAATCGATCGGTGAATTTGGACGGAATTTTAGTGGTCGACAAAGATCGGGGTTGGACCTCGCACGACGTGTGCGCTTTTGTCCGAAGCCGCTTTCATATTCGAAAAGTGGGACATGCCGGAACCCTGGATCCTCTTGCAACAGGTGTCCTCGTTTTGTTGCTTGGGAAGATGACGAGACGCTCTCAGGAGTTCTCTTCTTGCGATAAAGAATACTACGGAACACTCAGGCTGGGTCTTCAAACGGATTCGCATGATGTGACGGGAAACGTGATCGCAAGGTCTGACGCCTGGCGTTCGATTACGAAAGAACGCCTCGAGCAAGGGTTTCAAAAATTTACGGGCGTCCTAGAGCAAACGCCGCCTATGGTCTCGGCGCTCAAACATGGCGGTATTCGCCTGTATCGTTTGGCCCGAGCAGGCAAAACCGTAGATCGGCCGAAGCGTACGGTCATCGTCCATGAATTTCGAATCGAAGAAATTTGTTTGCCTGAGGTTCGGTTCTATGCGCGGGTTTCAAAAGGAACTTACCTCAGAACGCTCGCTCATGATATGGGTGAGTTCTTGGGTACATTCGGCGTGTTGTCCGAGCTCAGACGTGTCGCAAGCGGTATCTTCTCTTTAGAAGAGGCGGTGACGATTGACGAGCTGAAACGGTTGGGTCCGCAGGAGCTTCCAACGTGTGTGAAGGGTCCGGTGTCCGTTCCAATCGTTGGATGAAAATCATTACCGATCTTTCAAAAATCAGCAAGGGATTGTATCCAGATCTTGTGATTGGACTTGGAAATTTTGACGGACTGCACTTGGCACACCAAACAATTTTGGCACTCATTCGTGAGCGCGCTAAGCGTCTGGGCGGTGTCTCGGCAGTGTTCACCTTTCGGGAGCATCCGCAGCGCGTGTTGCACACCAGAGAGAATCGGCCGATCCTGACGTCAGTTGTTCACAAGTTGTATTTGTTAAAGCAGTCTGGTATTGATCTGTGTTTTTTGGCTGAGTTTACGGTTCCATTTTCGAGGAAAAGTCCAGAGGATTTTATCGTTGACGTATTCGTTCGTCAACTGGGCGCGAAAGAAATTTGCTTGGGTTTCAACTCGCGATTTGGACATGAGCGGCGGGGAGACAGCGCTTTGATGCGTCGTTTGGCCGAAAAGCATCATTTTACATTTGTGGAAGGGCCGCCGGTACGGGTAGGAGATCGAGTTGTTTCAAGCAGCAAGATCCGATCGTGCGTGAAAGCAGGCAAGCTTGACGAAGCTTCCAAGTTACTCGGCCGCTCATACTCATTCCTTGGAACGGTGGTTCCTGGAAGCGGACGAGGCGAGCGCTTGGGATTTCCGACGGCCAATCTGGATCCCGCGAGTGAAGTCTTACCTCCGCAAGGCGTTTATGCAGCTTGGATCCGCATCTGGGATTGCCGGTTGGTAGAATCAGAATCAGGAATTTCTTCGTTGGAGGGATCCGTCACGGGAAAGTTTTTGAAGGCGATCATGAATTATGGCAGACGGCCCACGTTTGGTAAGGATTCAAAAGCGATCCCGGAAGTTTATATCTTGGATTATCACGAAGATTTATCTCAGAGGACCGTTGAGGTTATCGTTGGGAAACGCTTACGGGAAGAACGTACCTTTAGGGATGAACGCGCTCTCAAAGAACAAATTAAAACCGATATTGAAAGCGGTCAAAAATGGCTTGCACAGCAATCTTGACGAGGAGATGGTATGGCGCTGAGTAAGGAAAAGAAGCAAGTAGTCATGAAGCAATTTAGCCGTGCTGAGAATGATTCGGGTTCTCCTGAAATTCAAGTTGCGCTGCTCACGGGGCGCATTAACGATCTTACGGAACATTTCAAAGTTCATAAGAAGGATCATCATTCGCGCCGTGGCTTGCTCCGTATGGTAGAACGCAGGAAGAAACTGCTGCGCTACCTGGAGCGGGAAAGCCCCGAGCGGTACAAAAAACTGATTGGCGATTTGGATTTAAGGAAATGACGAATCGGGGACGTTCTCCCCGATTCGTCATCCAGGCCTCCTACTTTAAGGTTCGCCTTCTGTGACGTGCCGTAAAGTAGTCGCGGACCAAGAGGACAGTCGCCTCGCAATAACACTCGAAGAAAGAGAGAGAACAAGGTCATGATAAAGTTGAGTGCAAGAATTGGGTCAAGGGAACTATCGATTGAAACGGGAAGGATGGCGAAGCAGGCAGATGGTGCGGTCGTCGTCCAATACGGCGATACGGTGGTCTTAACGGCAGCGGTTGCCGCAAAGACGGTTGCGGAAGAGCAGGATTTTTTTCCGCTCACGGTTGATTATCGTGAAAAAACCTATGCGGCAGGAAAGATACCGGGAGGTTTTTTTAAAAGAGAAGGCCGTCCTACGGAGCGCGAAATCATTGTCTCGCGTCTCATCGACCGACCCTTGAGGCCGCTGTTTCCGGTACACTATGTCAATGAGGTCCAGATCCTTTCAACAGTTCTTTCTGCGGATGGCGAGACGAATCCCGACCTTTTGGCTATCGTTGGGGCCTCTACCGCCCTTCTCCTTTCTCAGATTCCGTATCAGGTACCGATTGGCGCAGTGCGCGTGGGACGAGTGGATGGGAACTTGGTGGTGAATCCAACGTTTGCGGAGATTGAGCGAAGCACGCTTGACCTGGTCATCGCGGCAACGGAGAAGGATGTTGTCATGATCGAAGGCGGCGCGTCCGAAGTTTCAGAAGAGGACGTGATCGAATCGATTCAGTTTGCGCAGAAACAGGCCCAGCCGGTGATCGAACTTCAAAAACGGCTCGTTGCTCAGTGCGGCCGTGAAAAAATCAAAGTAGAACCCACGAAGATTTCGGAGGACATCGAGAAGAAAGTGCGCGAGGCGTGCCGGGGCCGTTTTGTTCCCCTGATGAAACTAAAGACAAAGGAAGAGCGGATTGCAAAACGGGAGGAATTGTATCAAGGGGTGCTTGGCTTGTTTGATCCGGCCGAATCTGAGTTTAAGGAGGAAGAGGTAAAGGAAGTTTTTGATGCGGTCGAGCAGGAAGCGGTGCGTGCGCTCATTTTGGATGAGGGAAAACGGCCGGACGGGCGTGGGTTTCAGGAATTCCGGCCCGTGACGTGCGAGGTGGCCGTGCTTCCGAGGACCCATGGATCTGCGTTGTTCACGCGCGGCGAAACGCAAAGTCTGTGCGTTGCGACGCTCGGGACAAGCCGCGACGAACAAAAAATCGATGCGCTTGAGGGAGAACAATTCAAGCGCTTCATGCTTCATTACAATTTCCCCTCGTTCAGTGTGGGTGAAGTGAAGCCGAATCGTGGGCCCGGCCGCCGTGAAATAGGCCATGGGGCGCTTGCGGAAAGAGCCCTCAGCTCCGTGATGCCTTCAGAGGAAGAGTTTCCCTATGCGGTTCGCGTTGTGTCCGATATTTTGGAGTCGAACGGATCAAGTTCGATGGCGACCGTCTGCGGTTCTAGCCTTTCGTTAATGGATGCCGGCATTCCGATCAAAGCCGCAGTGAGTGGAATTGCTATGGGATTGATCAAGGAAGGCGAGAAATGGCGTGTCCTAACGGACATCGCGGGCATTGAAGACCACCTTGGAGATATGGATCTTAAAGTGGCGGGCACTCAGAAGGGCATTACGGCCGTTCAAATGGACGTCAAGATCGCCGGTGTGACGATTGAAATTCTCAGTACGGCACTCCAAAACGCACAAGCCGCAAGAGTGAAGATCCTTGAAAAAATGTTGGCCAGGATCTCTCGTCCTCGCCAGGAACTTTCGGACTATGCTCCGCGAATCACTCAGCTGAGAATCAATCCAGAGAAAATTGGTGATTTGATTGGGCCAGGAGGAAAAAATATCCGAAAGATCATCGAGGAAAGTGGCGCGAACGTGGACATTGAGGATGACGGCCGTGTGTTCGTTTCTTCCAGCGATGCGAAGGCTTCCAAACTCGCGATCGAGCGGATCCATGCGATCACGGAGGAGCCTGAAGTGGGCAAAATTTATGAGGGACGAGTTCGAAAGATCATGAATTTTGGTGTCTTCTGCGAAATCCTTCCAGGCACGGACGGCTTGGTGCACATTTCCGAATTGGCCGAAGGCTATGTGAAACGCATTGAAGATCACGTTAAGGTTGGTGACGTGTTTGCGGTGAAGGTAATCGCGATCGATCCTCAAGGACGAATTAATTTGAGCCGCAGGCAGGCCTGCTTGCCGGACCGGCAAGCGGTGCCAGAAACGAAGGAATCTCAGGAGCCATTCTGAGGTCGCTTCCGTCCCTATGATGGTCGAATCGCAATGAGGGTCTGCGATCATATGGCCAAAATCACATCGGACCGGATTGAAATTTCGGTGATGCGCTTGCCTCGCCACGAGGGTCTAGACCTTCCCATGTATCGAAGCGAAGGATCGAGTGGTATGGATTTACAAGCGGCGGTGACCGAAGACATTTCCTTGCTTCCTGAGGAGCGTGCCCTCATTCCCACCGGCATTGCCATCAGCTTACCTCCCGGTTTTGAGGCGCAGGTACGGCCTCGCAGCGGACTCGCGATTGAATATGGGGTTGGCTTAATCAATTCCCCCGGCACGATTGACTCAGACTATCGGGGGGAAATTCAGGTTGTCATGATCAACTGGGGCCAGGAGCCGTTTACGATTCGGCGTGGTATGCGGATTGCGCAATTAGTCGTTTGCCAGTACGCTATGGTTCGTTTTAAGGTTGTCGAGGAATTAGACGTTACAATAAGAAATAAGGGTGGTTTCGGTCATAGTGGAGTTTAGTCCCCCACCACTTTAAGGTTTGTTCCAAAGGACATTCCTTAAAGTGGTGGGGGATGAGGGAGTCGTTCATGAGCGCCAAAACGGCACAAACGATGAAGCGCGAGCGAATCAATGAAGCGCTTGGTGTCGTGTTTCTTTTGCTCGGCCTGTTCGCTTTCGTAAGTCTCCTATCCTTTCACCCAAGTGACTACTCCTTTTACACGTCCCACCCGAATCAATCCTACCGGAATGTGACCGGCATCCTCGGCGCTTACTTGGCGTACGGCCTCAATTTTACATTCGGCTGGAGTGCGTACAACATCCCGCTCCTGTTCTTATTTTGGGCAGTCTGTTTCTTTTTCCAAAAGGTGCCGCATCGAAAGTGGATGGAATTCGTCGGTATTGCCATTTCGATCGTTGCCGTTGCCGGTCTCTCTTCGCTTCTTGCTCGTTCGGAGGGGAAAGTCAAGGCGGGCGGTGTGTTCGGATATTTTATCGCGTGGAATCTTGAAACTTATTTTGGCGTGGTCGGCGGCGTGATTATCACTATTTCTTGCTTGGCACTTGCACTGTTACTTGCAACCGACTTCTTGCTGTATCCGCTCTTGGAACGCTTTTTGACGTCGGTGAAAAATTTGACGCTTAAAATTCACTCATTACTGCTTTCTGGTTTAAGCCTTGTCCGCAGCCAGAGACCAACAGAATCGCGAATCGATCGACCTAAAGCTTTATTGAGCCCATTTATTCCTCCGAAAGTTAAGAAGTATGGAAGAACCGAAACGTTTCGTGAGGAACGAAAAGGACGATCTTCGCCGTTTATGTCAAGCGGAGTTGTGTCTCTGCCACAGGGGGTGTCAACAGCCGGTGAAGGAGCAGTCGAGGAGAGCGAGAGCAAAATCGGAATCCAAAAAACCAAAGAAAGAGCGGGAAAAGAATCCGAATGGGTCGAGCCTCAAGTGCGGGATATTTCTCTAAGACCGGATGAACAAATATCCGTCGGTGATTACGAACTCCCTCCGGTCACACTGCTGCGGGAAGCGCCGGTGGATCTGGTTCCGGCCGATGAGGATCTGCATCGTAATTCACAGGTTTTGGAAGAAACGCTCAGGGACTTTGGAATCGAGGTCAAAGTTGTTGAGGTCGAACAGGGACCGGTGATCACACGCTATGAATTGCTGCCGGCTCCAGGCGTCAAGGTGAACCGTATCGTGAGTCTTGGAGACGATTTGGCGCTGGCACTCAAGACCCCGAGTGTTCGATTCCTACCGGTGCCTGGAAAATCTGCTATCGGGATTGAGGTGCCCAATTCGAATGCGACGACCGTGTTTCTGAAAGAACTCATTCAGTCTCCAGCCGATCGAACCAAAGATCTCACGTTGCCATTGATGCTGGGTAAGGATACAAGTGGGAAGCCGCTCGTCTCGGACCTTACGGAGATGCCTCATCTATTAATCGCAGGTGTGACGGGAAGCGGAAAAACAATATGCTTGAATTCCATCATTGCGGGATTGCTTTTTACCAAGTCACCTGAGCAACTGCGCTTCATTATGGTCGACCCGAAAATGGTTGAGCTGTCTCTTTACAGCGGCATCCCCCACATGTTGGCGCCGGTCGTCACAGACGTACGCAAAGCGGCGGCGACCTTGAACTGGCTCGTCAACGAGATGGAACAGCGATACCGGATTTTCGCAAGAGCTGGAACGCGACATATTCAGGCGTTTAATGAACGCAAGTGCGCGACGAAGGAAGAAGATAATAGCGGCACCGAGGAGGATATCCCGAGACGACTCCCGTACATTGTGTTGGTCATTGACGAACTGGCGGATTTGATGCTCGTATCGCGGGACAAAGTCGAAAATGCTATTACGAGGCTTGCGCAGTTATCCCGGGCGGTAGGGATCCATTTAATTTTGGCCACGCAACGGCCTTCTGTGGATGTCATTACAGGGGTGATCAAAGCTAATTTTCCGGCGCGTATTTCCTTTAAAGTGGCGTCCAAGGTGGATTCGCGCACCGTTCTTGATATGAACGGTGCGGATCAACTGATCGGGAAAGGGGATATGTTGTTTCTCGAACCCGGCGAGGGAAAACCCATCCGCGGACAAGGAACATTCATTACCGATGAAGAGATTGAGGCGATCGTCCAGTTTGTTAAGAATCAGGGACGAGCCCAATATCTTCCTGAAATTGCCGCGACTATGGAGACGGCCGTGGGGGGTCGAATTCTGGAGAAGGACGAGCTGTACCATGAAGCTGTTCAGGTCATTTTAGAAACGCGTCAAGCATCGGTTTCCGTTTTGCAGCGAAGGCTGAAGCTCGGTTACGGGCGAGCGGCACGGATTATGGACATGATGGAGCAAGAAGGGGTTGTCGGGCCTCCTCAGGGTTCGAAGCCGCGGGAAATTTTGATCGACCGGATTGAACAAGTAACCGGCTCGTCTGCCGAATCATGACGACGGCCGCCGCCCTCTTTTTTGTTCATCCTTGACACCTCATCCTGACGGCGCTAAACAGGTTACAGATGAAGAGATCAGAAGTTGAAAGGAAATCATCGGCATCAAGCCGGCTGTCTGTGGGTATGCTCTCCTTGGGCTGCCCAAAAACGCTCGTGGATAGCGAGCTGGTGCTTGGGTCGCTGGATCCGAAGCGTTACGAGATTGCCGAACACGTTGGCGATTGCGACATTGCCGTGCTCAACACCTGTGCGTTTATCCATGAGGCGAAGCAGGAATCGATCGACCACATTTTGAAACTCGCTCAGCTTAAACAGGAAGGTCGAATCAAAGCAATCGTCGTTTTAGGCTGTTTGGTGCAGCGTTATCAACACGAGCTGGAGCGTGAACTTGGCGAGGTAGATGCTTTCCTCGGGACAGGTGATTATGATGCCTTCCAGCAGACGATCGATCAAGTGGCGGCGCGAAAGAAAGTTACGAACGTAAGTTCACACCCCGGTTTTCTGTACACCTTCGAAATGAACCGGATACCGCTCACACCGCCTTACAGTCGCTACATTAAAATCTCCGAGGGCTGTGACCACGTTTGTACCTTTTGCACGATCCCGACTTTTCGGGGTCGACACCGGTCCAGGCAACTGGATGACATTTTGCGGGAGGCGCGTCTGTTGGTCGATCAAGGAGCGCGTGAGCTTATTTTGACCGGTCAAGATACCACGTACTTTGGTCGTGATACGCACCGCGAGTTTCTGCTTCCAACACTTTTAAAAGAGTTGAATCAGATCGACCTGCTGAGATGGATTCGTGTCCTTTACGCGTATCCGAGTTGCGTGACGGATGAGTTGGTGGATGCGATCGGCACGCTAGATAAGGTCTGTCATTATTTAGATATGCCGCTTCAGCACGTGAGTGATCGGATGCTTCGGGCGATGAAGCGCGGTACGACGAAGAAAACGACGACCGCGCTCGTTCGGAAGTTACGCTCGCGGATTCCAGATCTTGCATTGAGAACTACCTTCATCGTTGGATTTCCGGGCGAAACAGAACAGGATCTTCGCGAATTGCTTGAATTCATGGAGGTGTACAGGTTTGAGCGGCTTGGCATCTTCATGTATTCTCGGGAGGAAGAATCCGAATCAGCTTCTTACGGCAACCAGGTTCCTGAATCCGTGAAACGAAAACGGTTTCATGAAGGGATGGCACTCCAGCAAAAGATTTCCATTGAAGTCAACGAGCGGCTGTTAGGCAGGACGTTATCGGTTTTGATCGAGGGTCGTGATGGCGCCGATCATACATATGTTGGGCGCAGTTACCAGGATGCTCCCGAGGTGGACGGGGTTGTTTACGTGACGACCCTTCAGAGTGTCCGGTTGCAGCCCGGCGATTTTGTCCTGGCTACGGTTACGAACACCACTGAATATGATCTTCACGCTCAATTCGTGGCTCTAGACAGCAAGTAATCATGCTGGTTACCCCAAACCGACTGACTGCCCTTCGAATCATCCTCGCGTGTATCTGCGCAATCCTTTTGTTTTCATGGCGGTCGCTCTTCGTGGAATTTATAACGGCGGGGCTTTTTAGCGTTGCTTGCTTTACCGACTGGCTGGATGGTTATCTGGCGAGAACTAAGTCGATGATCACCCAAACAGGTAAGATTGTTGATCCCATCGCGGATAAGCTACTCATATTAGGTGTCATGTCGGGGTTTGCTTACTACGAGCTTTATCCCGTGGAATGGGTCATTCTGATCGGCGTCAGGGAATTTTTGGTGACGGCTTGGCGACTCATAATGCTTGGAAAGAGCGAAGTTCTGCAAGCCGAATGGGCAGGGAAGATCAAAGTCGGGTTTCAAGTAGGTTCCATTTATGCCACCTTTGTCTATTTGCTGTTAGACGATTCGGCTGTTTTTGACGCTTCGTTCGCCGCCGTCCTCCTCAGCTTTCAATGGATTCATTATTTGGGGATCTTTCTTGCCGCGCTCGTGACGGTAGCTTCAGGAATCATCTTCTTTCACCGCTTGAATTCGCCCCCACCACTTTAAGGAACGCCTCGTGGGACAGATCTTAGAGCGGTGGGGAAGGAATCGATTTGCGCATTGGCTGGCGACCTGTGGCCCCGTTGGCAAGTCGCCCATTGCGCCAGGAACGCTGGGAAGCCTCCTTGCGGTACCGGTCATTCTCAGCCTCGGTACACGGGTGTCTGTCTACGTGGTGCTCACGATCGTGTTCATTTTGGCGGCCATCTGGTCAAGCGGAGTGAGATCACGTGAACTGGGCGTTCACGATCCTCCGTCCGTGGTCATTGATGAACTCTGCGGGATGCTCGTTAGTTTTGTGTACCTCCCAGTCCGTTGGCAGACGGTTGTTCTCGGTTTTATTCTGTTTCGCGCTTTCGATATTCTCAAGCCGCCACCCATTCGGTGGATCGAACGGCTTCCGGTCGGTTTTGGAATAGTTTTAGACGACGTTATGGCAGGTGTTTATGCCAATGTCTTGATGCAGGGACTCGTGTACTATGCCAAGTTGTGAGATCCTCACCATTGGATCTGAGCTCTTAAACGGAAGTGTTCTCAATACAAACGCACAGTATTTGGCCAGGCAGGTGACGGCACTTCATATCGATGTGGTTCATCAATCAAGTTGTCTGGACCGCGAATCTGAGATTATCGGCGCATTGGATCAGGCTTTTCAACGTTCTCGCTTGATCATCGTCACAGGCGGTTTGGGATCCACGCCCGACGATGTAACCCGTCAAGCAGTCGCTCGTTACTTTGGATGCGGGTTAACGTATCATCGCGACCAATATAGGCACATTGTGAAGCATTTTCAGTCGAGCGGCTGCGGGGCGCCTCCGATCACACGGTGTGAAGCTTACTTTCCGACGGTTGCCAAACCGCTTTTGAATCGCGCCGGAATCGCCCTCGGCTTTTACGTCTTACGAAGTGGAAGGCTGCTTGTCGTTTTACCAGGCGTGCCGCGAGAGCTCGTGAACATTTTCGAACGATGTGTTCGAAGATTAATCGAAAAAGAAGTAACGGACAGGCCTGCTTGGTATTGGCTGACCGCAAAAATCATTGGACTTAATGAACCCCAAGTGATGAGGCAGCTTGGACGCAAATTCTTCAAGCGTGGGGAATTTGAGTTTGGAATTTATCCAGAAATCGGCGAGGTGACAATCAGAATCAAATCGAAGCAAAAGAGGTTGAACGCCGGGCTCGGCAGGGAATTGAAAGAACGGTTTGGTCCGCGTCTCTTCAGTTTCGAAGAGGCACCGATCGCGAGCGTCATTGGCCGTGCACTGCGTCGCAGGAAGCTTACCCTTGCGGTTGCCGAAAGCTGTACGGGCGGCCTTTTTGCGAAGCGTCTGACCGATGGTGCAGGTGCCTCACGTTACTTCAAGGGCGGGGCCGTGGCCTATTCGGATCAAATCAAAAGAGAGGCATTAGGAGTGTCCACAGCGCTTTTGGCGCGGCATGGCGCCGTCTCCAGAGAAGCGGCTCGCGCAATGGCGCAGGGTGTGCGGACCCGATACGAGGCGTCTTTGGGAATGTCGATCACCGGTATCGCCGGTCCGAGTGGAGGGTCTCGGCGTAAACCCGTAGGACTCGTGTACATTAGCCTTGCCGACCAAAATCGGACGCGGACTTTTGAGTGCCGGTTTCTGGGAGATCGATCAAAGGTGAGACTGCAAGCTGCGGCTCGCGCCTTTGAGATCCTTTGGCGATGGCTAGCGCATTAGTCAGAAGTTTTCTTGCCGTTGAGCTCTCAGAGGTCCAGAAGCGAGAAGTGCTTTCCTTTCTCAATCGGGTCCGGGACGACATGCCTGGTTTTCGATTCGTGGCTCCGGAGAATTTGCACCTCACGCTTCATTTTTTTGGTTCCATTAACGAAAAGGCAATTGAACGAGTAAGGCTCAAGTTGGGTCCCTCCTTGATCGATGTGAAACCTTTTACGGTTTCCCTCGCGGGGAGGGGGACATTCCCGTCCGGACGCCGGCCACGAGTGCTTTGGATCGGTATGGGTCACGGAGCTGGTGAGCTGATTCGTCTGAAACATGCCATTGATCATGTACTTCAAGATCTCAAATTCCCGCTCGAAAAAAGATCCTACACACCGCATTTAACCGTTGCTCGGGCTGCGTCACGTCAATCAGACGTGGACTCGTCCGAAGGGGTAACGGTCGCCTCGCTTGCGCCATTTGAAGGTCACGAGACATGTCGTGTCTCTGAGGTCGCGCTTTTTCGAAGTTATCTCTCCCCACACGGTGCGCGGTACAGCATACTGCACAAATTTCCGCTTAGGCTGCAGACATAAGCGTCACCACTTCCAACTTTGAACTTTGTGGAGATTTGCCTGCATTTACTTTGTAAGCAATCTAAGGAAGACCGTTTATACGGTGGAAATCAGCCGTTCGCTTGAAAGCCCAATGACCGGACTGTATACTTTTTAAAGGTGAACCGTCTCGGAGTTTTTTTAACGGAGCGCGATGGCTTATCCTGAGCGAAGCGAAGGATCGCGCGAGATCCTTCGGGCAGGAGCGTGCTCTGAGGACAAGATCCTTCGGCCCGGAGCCTGTCCTCAGAGCCAGAGATCCTTCGCCCCTTCGGGGCTCAGGATGACTGGCGAAGGAGGCCTCAGGATGACGTCCGAAGGGGCCACTCAATTAATTTGCGCAGCGGAGGATGAAGGTAATCGCCAATCAAGTAGAGGGGGTGGTTCGTGAAAAAGCTCGGCGAAATCTTAATCGAACATGGCACTGTGACTCAAGGACAGTTAGAGGAAGCGCTTGCCCTCCAGAAGAAAACACCTGGAAAGTTAATCGGGGAGATTTTGATCGAGCTTAGTTATGTTTCGGAGGAGGATATTGTTGTCGCCTTGGCAACACAGTTTAACGTCCCTTATCTTCCCATTGGAAATTTCACCCTCAATGAGAATGCAGATCAGTGGCTCCCACCGGAATTGATGCAGAAATACCGCTGTGTTCCACTTGACCGCATTGGCAACTTATTAACTGTTGTGATGGCTGATCCGGCAGATGAGGCAGCAATTCAGGAAATCGAACAGGTCACTAAATGTAGAGTTCAAGCTTTTGTCGCTTCTCCAACAGAAATCGTTAAAGCCATCGAGCAGAATTTTAATATCAAGATCGCTCCGTCGTCCAAGCCAGGAGAACCCCGGTCTGGAATTTTATTTGGTTCCGCTGTGAAACAGAAAACTCAAAAGGCACAATAGCAGGGAGGAGACGGTGGTCCCCATGGCAAAGGAAGACCTGCGCGCCGATCCGATCACAGAACGACTCCTCAAAAAAATGGTTCAAGACGGCCTCCTCAAAGAGCGGGACATTTCCTTTCTTTCGGAGGAGCGGCGCAATTCGGAGGAAACGACTTTCGCCGACCTCATCTTGGCTCATCACATGATGACGGACAAGCAGCTCATTTGCTTCTTAAGCGATGCCTTTGGGTGTCCGTCGGTGAATCCGAATCAATATGTCATTGATGATGACGTGATTTTCCTCTTCTCGCCTAAGTTTGCCCACGAACGGAAGGTGATCCCGATCACGAAGCATGACACGATTCTCACAGTTGCCATGCAAAATCCTGCCGACCTAAGACTCATCGACGACATCAAAGCGGTCACAAATATGCGTGTACAACCCGCGGTTGCTCTTCCTCGCGACATTCGTGCATCGCTTCAGCAATATTACCCCTCCGGCGCGGTCCAGGGCCTCCCGAAACCTGAAGAGATGATCGATGAGTTGATCCGAATCGTGCAGGAAAGCAAAGTGCAATTGGAGACGGATAAGCCAGTTGATGTGTTGAAAGAAGCACAGGAAACGCCCGTCATTAAGATCGCAAATTTGCTGATTCTGGACGCTGTCCGGCGGCGCGCCAGCGATCTTTTCATCGAACCGTGGGAGAGATCTGTTCGCGTTCGGTGTCGTGTGGACGGACTCTTGGAAGAGGTGCCATCGCCGCCAAAAAAGATGGGTTCAGCACTCATATCGAGATTCAAAGTGATGAGTCATCTGGACATTGCGGAGCGCCGGCTTCCACAGGACGGACGGTTCAAAGTGAAGGTTCAGGGACGCGAAGTCGATATCCGTGTGTCCCTCATTCCCACGAGTCATGGAGAAAAAGTGTGTCTTCGTATTTTGGACAAGCATGCGCAGGTACAGAGCCTTGAGCAGCTGGGATTTACGTCAGAAGAGGTGGCGAAACTTAAATCTTGCGCGGCCCAACCCCATGGGATGATCTTAGTCACAGGTCCAACCGGAAGCGGAAAGACAACAACCCTCTATTCCATTTTGAGATACCTGGATTCACCCGAGACCAATATTACAACGGTCGAAGATCCAGTTGAGTACGAGACAGAGGGGATCAATCAGGTGAACGTGCGCGATTCGATCGGGCTCACTTTTGCTGCATCGCTTCGATCGATTCTCCGCCAGGATCCGGACATCATTCTGGTCGGAGAGATACGCGATTCAGAAACGATGGATATTGCGATCAAAGCGGCTCTGACGGGTCATTTGGTTCTGAGCACGCTTCATACGAATGATACGGCAGGCTCGATGGTCCGAATGAGGAATATGGGCGTGGAGCCTTTTTTAATTACGTCATCTGTCCTTGTGGTGTCTGCGCAGCGCCTATTGAGACGGCTGTGTCGGGTATGTAAAGTCGAATGCGAAGTTGATAAAGAGTTGCTTACACGACTCAAGATCAAGGACAAGCAGACTCTTTTTCGGCCGGTGGGATGTGCGAAATGCCGCGGGCTTGGGTATTCTGGTCGAACCGTGATTACTGAAATTTTAAAGCTGACACCTGAAATTAAAACGTTCGTTCTAAAGTGCGCAACGGGAGAAGAGATTAAGAAGGCCGCGCGCCGTGAAGGGATGTCCACACTTAGGGAAAGCGCCGTTGCCAAAGCCGTTGCAGGCGAGACGTCGCTCGATGAGGTCTTGCGTGTCACGGCCGATGATCACGACGCGGAGGAGTCTTAAGATGACAACGACGTATGCGTCAACGCTCGTGAACATCTTAAAAAATGCAAAGGCAGTTTCTGAGGAGGATCTCAAACAAGCTCTGGCATTTGAGAAAACATCGGGAAAAAAATTACTTCATATTCTCGTGGAAGAAGGCATGATTTCCGAGAAAGAGCTCATGTTTACGTTGAGTACGACACTCGGTATTCCGACGCTCAATCTCTTTTCCTGTACGATCGATACCGATGTCATTCGACTGATCCCAAAAAAGATTGCAGAACGGCATGAAGTCGTTGCCGTTTCCCAGATCGGTCAAACGCTCACGGTCGCCATGAGTGATCCTCTGGACGTTGTTGCGCTGGATGACATCAAAAAAATCACGAATCGAACACTTCGTCCTGTCATTGCGTCACCACGTCATATCCGCATGGCCATTGATACCTATTACACTGAGGAGATCAAGCTGGAGGAAGCACTAAAAGACTTGGATCCAGACGCCATCACCGTGGTCGGCATGGAAAAAACGACGGAAGACGCCGATGTCAGTTACAACGTCGATCAGGCGCCGGTGATAAAAATGGTCAACTTGGTTTTGCAGGAGGCAATCAAAAACCGCGCTTCGGATATTCATTTCGAACCTTTCAGAGATCGCTTGCGGGTTCGATTTCGGATTGACGGAACGCTCCGCGAAGCGTTTGCAACGCCGCGCGACATGTACAACTCACTTTTGACCCGCGTGAAGATTATTTCTGATTTGGACATTACAGAAAAGCGGCTGCCGCAGGACGGCCGATTCAAGGCTAAGTTTCTGGACCGCGAGATTGACTTTCGCGTTTCGGTCCTGCCGACTTACTACGGAGAAAAAGCAGTGCTTCGTGTCTTGGATAAAAACTCGCTTAAAACGGGCCTCGACCAGCTGGGTTTTTCGGAGGACAACATTAAAAAACTTGAAGTAGTGGTTCGGAAACCTTATGGGATCGTGCTTGTCACGGGTCCGACCGGGAGCGGAAAATCGACGACACTTTATACGGTCCTCAATCAATTGAATACGAAGCAGCGCAACATTATGACCGTCGAGGACCCGGTTGAATATCAGTTGTACGGCGTGACTCAAACCCAGGTGCATGGCGATATTGGTCTGACCTTCGCGAGCGGCCTCCGGTCCATTTTGAGACAGAGTCCCGATGTGATTTTAGTTGGCGAAATCCGGGACTCTGAAACGGCCGATATCGCTGTCAAAGCGGCCTTGACGGGTCATCTTGTATTTAGCACGCTTCATACGAACAATGCTGCTGGGGCAGTGACACGCCTCGTCGACATGGGCGTGGAACCCTTCTTGATTGCTTCCTCATTGATTGCCGGTACGGCACAGCGGCTTTTGCGCCGGATTTGTCAGAATTGCAAGGAAACGTATCAGCTTCCTGAGGAAGTGCTGTCTCGATTGCCGAGGAGTTGTCAGCTGAGCAAAGAGACCGTGGCGTATCGCGGAAAGGGTTGTAAACAATGCGGCCAGAGCGGCTATCGCGGCCGCTTGGCCATTACCGAAATTTTGATGGTAGATGATGAGATTCAACAGATGATTATCGATCGAAAATCGTCAGGCGACATAGAAGAAGCTGGCAGGAAAAAGGGAATGAAAATACTTTTTGAAAACGCCATCGAGGCATTTCAAAAAGGACACACCACTTTGGAAGAGGTGCTTCGGGTCACCACGTTTGAAGAATCATGAGGAGGAGAGGTCCCTATGCCGGAATTCGAATATGTTGTAAAGGATAAACAGGCAAAAAGCATCACAGGTGTCCGAGAAGCTGCGACGGCCGACGATCTCATTGCTTGGCTGCGAGAGCATGATTATCTGATCGTCCGCATCAATGAGCGCAAGGCAAAGGTACAGATTTTTTCCAAGTCAAGCGTCGGCGGAAAAAGGGCGCGCAAGATCAAAATGGATGAACTCGTGGTCCTTTCGCGGCAGTTGGCGACCATGGTCGAGGCCGGAGTTCCGCTTGTGCAGGCGCTTTCGATCCTGACGGAGCAGGTTGAGAACTTGAATCTTCAGAGAGTAGTTCAGGCCATTCATGATGATGTCGAAAGCGGGAGCAGTTTGTCCGATGCGATGTCCAAACATAAGAAGGTGTTTTCGGCCCTCTTTGTGAGCATGGTGCGGGCGGGAGAACAGAGCGGGAATCTAGAAGAGATTCTGGACAGGCTTGCATCCTATACTGAGAAAACAAGCGCGCTCCAAAAAAAGATCAAGTCCGCTTTAATCTACCCGATCGTTGTGGCCACCTTGGCATTTTTGATTACGTTTGCGATGCTGACATGGGTGATTCCTCAATTTGCGGATATTTTCAAACAGTTGGATGCCCCCTTACCGCTGCCCACACAGCTTCTGATTTCGTTCAGTGAGGTGCTTCGAAGAAACATCGTGGCCGTTGTGATCGGTACCGCCGGTGTCTTTTTTTCGTTTTTCCAAATCATCCGAACAAAAAAAGGGAGGCTTGTCTTAGATACCTTGAAACTCAAAATGCCAATTTTTGGTCCTTTGATTTTAAAGGTGGCGGTCAGTAAGTTTTCGAGGACGTTGTCGACACTCGTCAAAAGCGGGGTTCCGATTTTGAACGCGTTCGATATCGTCGGCGAAACAGCGGGGAATCGGCAAATTGAACTGATCGTGGCTGAGGTCCGTAATTCAATCAAAGAAGGGGAAAGCATCTCGGCTCCGCTCGGCAAAAAAAAGGTGTTTCCGCCTATGGTGGTCCGGATGGTAGCAGTGGGTGAAGAAACAGGGGAGCTCGATAAAATGCTTACGAAGATCGCAGATTTTTATGACGTTCAAGTCGACAATGCCGTAGAAGGCTTAACTTCTCTCATCGAGCCGCTCGTGATTGCCTTTCTGGGGATTGTGATCGGCGGGATTGTGATTGCCATGTTCCTACCCATTCTTACGCTCACCCAAGCGCTGGGTTAATATGGTGACGACTACCCTTACGCGCAAGCGGTTGCGCGTGCTCATGATGGCGAGGCTGTTCATCGCGACATTACTTGTGTTTTACGCCCAGTTCGTCTTTCCACTGGAGCGGACGGTTTTTTATGCCTTAATCGCGGCGATTGCAATCTTAAGTGTGCTTTACCTCGTGTGGTTGTCATCTGGATACCGTTTGCGTTTCCTTTCTCTCGTTCAAATTGGGTGGGACCTCATGCTCGAAAGTGCGTTGATTTATTACACGGGCGGGGCAGAAAGTTTATTCGCAGCTGTTTATGTCCTGTCCATTTTGAGCGCGGGCTTTGTATTAAGGCCGAGCGTGAGCTTTTACGTCGCCGTCGCAAGCGGCGTTTTGTTCATGGGGATGATGTTGCTCACCCATTACCAGGTGCTTCCGGACCTATACTTTTTACCACGCCCTTCGTTTATGGGGCGGGAAGACCCGATCTACCTTTTTTATGCCACTTACGTTCAAATCACCGTCTTTTTGATCGTCGCATTCTTAACGTATTATTTTTCCGGAAGGATTCGGACTTTGGAAGGCAGAATGAAGGCGCAGGAACGGCTCGCCTTATTGGGCGAAGTCATTTCTAATATTGCCCATGAGATTAGGAACCCGCTTGCATCTATTAGTGGATCGGTGGAACTCATATCAAAAGACCTGCGTTCGAAATTGACGAAAACTCAGCAAAAGTTGATGGATGCCGTTGTAGAGGAGTCAGACCGCGTTAAGCGGATTTTTAGCGGTCTTCTGGATTTTACGCGCCTCTCAGAATTAAAGCGTGAAACGATTTCGGTAGATCGATTTCTTGAACAGGTGTTGATGCTCATGACGCATCAGGAAGCGTTTGATCCGAATGTGAAGGTGGTTCACCTCTATAAAGGGAAAAGCGTCCGGATGAATGTGGATTCGGAAGCAATGAAGCAGGCCATGATGAATCTTTTGACGAATGCCTATGAATCCATGCCCGGCGGCGGTCGACTGGAGGTCGACTGTTATCGAAATCGTGATGAAATCCAGATTTCAATCCAAGATACAGGGAACGGGATGGATCAGAAGGAACTCAGTTCGCTGTTCATTCCTTTTCGAACCACGAAGGCGAGTGGCACCGGTCTGGGCATGGCGCAGGCATACAAGGTGGTGAATCAGCATGGTGGGCGTCTCGTGGTTCACAGCAAAAAACACGAAGGAACGAGGGTGGAGCTATTTCTGCCCAGATTTTACGGGTGAACGATGACAGGACACGAAAAAATATTTGTTATTGATGACGAAGTGCATGTTTGTGACACGATTGAAGAAGCGCTGACACAAGAAGGATTCCGTGTAAGCCGTTTCGACAATCCCATTTTAGCCTTAAAAGCCGCTTCTGAACACCGTCCAGACCTCGTCGTGACAGACCTCGTGATGCCCGGGCTCGAAGGCTTAGAAGTGATCAAGCGCTTGAAAACGCTTGATCCTGAAATTAATGTCGTGGTGATTACGGGACATGCCTCGTTAGATTCGGCCATTGGTGCAATTCGTTCAGGGGCAAGTGATTATCTGGTGAAGCCGTTTAAAATTGGCGAACTTCTCGAATCGGTGAGGAAGGCGCTCAGTCAAAAAAGATTGATTCCAAAACTGGGTGGCTACGATCGATCGTTCGAACGTCGGTACCAGATTAAAAACTTAATCGGCAATACTGCTGAAATGAAGGAAATCTTCAAGTTAATTGAGAAGGTTGCGAAGGGTGACAGTACGGTCTTGATTATGGGTGAAAGTGGAACCGGTAAGGAAGTGGTCGCCCGTGCAATCCATTACCGTTCGAAACGCCGGAAAGGGCCGTTTGTGAGTATTAATTGCGCAGCGCTCCCGGAAAATTTGCTTGAGAGCGAACTCTTCGGCTACGAAAAAGGTGCTTTCACCGGAGCGCAGGGCTCGAAGATGGGCCTCTTGGAATTGGCAGCCGGAGGAACGTTTGTTCTCGACGAAGTTGGTGATATGTCTCTTCAATTGCAAGCGAAAATCCTCCGGGTTCTTCAGGAACGGATCCTCAAGCGCGTCGGTGGAATTAAAGACATCAGTTGCGATTTTCGATTGATTGCAGCGACGAGCAAAAATATGCCTGACGCTATCAGAAAAGGCGAGTTCCGGGAGGATTTATTTTACCGCTTAAATGTGATCCCGATGGTACTTCCGCCCTTGAGACACAGAAGAGAGGATGTCCCTGTGTTTGTGTATTATTTTCTTGGATTATTTGCAGAAAAACAGGGGGTGGGGCGCCGCTTTAAAGTTACGCAGGAGGCTATGGAAGTATTCACTCACTATGATTGGCCGGGCAATGTGCGTGAGCTAGAGAATATGATGGAGCGGCTGGTGGCGCTGACAGATAAAGATGAGATTGATCGAGAGACGGCACAGAAAGTGCTGCAACAAAGTGAGGTCTCTAGTTCTCTGAAGGCGCAGCCGATAAAGGAAACAGGCGATTTGCGGCAGTCTGTAGAAGCTTATGAAAGAGAGTTGATTGAGAAAGCGATTGAAGAAGCGCATGGGAATAAGAATAAAGCGGCGCGAAAGCTGAACCTGACGAGGCAGGCACTCCAGTATAAGATCAGCAAGTACAGGATAGCGTCCTGAAGTTGATGGGCAGTAGGAAAAACGATGATTAACTTATGGCCTTGTGAAAAAAGGGAGCTGAGTAAGAGCGGTTTTACTTTGATCGAATTGGTCGTCGTGATCGTTGTGATTGGTATTATCGTAGCGATCGCTTCGAGCAGTTTTATCCGTGCGCGCGTCCAAGCCAATGAGGGGGCGGTGCAGGGTGCCATCAAAACCATCCAGAGCGCTGCGGTTTCTTATCGAGGGGCAAATGCGTCATTTCCCGCTAGCTTGAGCGCCATGGGGAGTGCATATCTGGGCGGTGGCTTAGAAGGAGGCGTGAAAAATGGCTACACCTTTCAGCTTGTCTCGGGAAATAGCGGCGAATCTTATACCGTCACCGCGGTGCCCAATAACGTAGGTTTCTCCGGCACTCGAGGATTCTGCGGCGATGCGTACAATGTGATTTACATTTATGGAAACCCAAGCGGTCTCACTGCGGACGGAGCAAATTGCCCGAGCGGTGGGACTGTCCTTACAGGTTAGATGCCATCCGGTTCATGCCGTTGGTTTAAATCCGAAAGACAATCGAGGAAAATCATTTTTTACATATGTCAAATTTTTTTTACGCCTCTCGTGGTAGGCAGCCCTCCTCAAAGTTCTTTACGACGCTTATCTGCAATCGCAAGTCATTTAGGCGCAAGACATTGTAAAAAGTGGCCAGAAATGTATCAGTATGGCATGAACGTTGACAGTATAGATGACATGATGTGAACGGCATCACAACTTTAACAAACGGAGGAAACAGAAAATGAAAACGATAGATCAAAGAAAAGGCTTTACGCTTGTTGAAATTATGATCGTCGTGGCGATCATTGGCTTGCTTGCCGCGATCGCGATTCCGAACCTACTGCGGGCGCGAATCAATGCCAACGATAGCAGCGTTCAAGGAGATCTGAGGACGTTTAGCACTGCCTCTGAAAGTTGCCGGGCAGCACAACAGCCGCCGGCATACTGTGTTGCAGCGGGAGCAGGAGTGAATTCTTTAACGGGTGCAGTACCTCCTTATCTCGACCTCACTTGGGGGGCGGTTGGAGCAGGGGTACCAAAACATGGTCATACCCTTGTTTACGCTGTAGGTGCTCAGTCGTATACATTAGCGGCAACGGCACTAGCGAATCAGGCAAATAATGGTTATTGTGTCGATCAAACAGGTGTGCTTCGTGTTAGTGTAGGTGCAGCTCCTGCAGTTACTGCTGGCACATCCTGCAACGGCGTAGCTGTGACACAATAAGACTGGTAACCTGCTCGCTCCGACTAGGGCGAGCAGGTTTTCGGAACATGTCTAGTTGAGAAAGGACGCGAGCGGGAGTGCTCTATGCAAAGAAAAGGCTTTACGCTTGTTGAAATCATGATCGTCGTGGCGATCATTGGCTTGCTTGCCGCGATCGCGATTCCGAACCTACTGCGGGCGCGAATCAATGCCAACGATAATGCAGCCCAAGGGGACTTGCGCGCGTTTAGCACGGCTTTGGAAAGCTGCAGAGGAGCGCAGAATCCGCCCACGTATTGTGTGCAAGGAGCCGTAGGGTCGGGTGCTGCGAATCAACTGCTCGGAGCAAACCCGCCGTACCTGGATCCTACTTGGGCAGGTTTTCCGACGAAACACGGTCATTTGTTATGGTATCAACGGGTGCCGGCAGGGAGCACGTATTCTTTAACGGCCTTCTGGTTGAACAACCAGGCCAACTTTAGTTATTGTATCGATCAGACCGGCGTTATCTACCGGAGCAATCCCCGCCAGTTCCTGCTTGGAGGTGCCGGTGGTTGCGCTAGCCCGCCTTGGACGCCGCTCGTACAATAGGAAAGATGAATCAGCTCTGAATCACGCGAGTTCGGGTTTCAACAGGCTACCTACGCGGAGCGGGCTCTGCATG